>OLSO01000034.1_pt1 | contig 143460 bp, 184 predicted proteins | sample 1672441 | NCBI WGS metagenome assembly OLSO01 (sample SAMEA3136686, study PRJEB25190) | human gut metagenome | biome: human gut; feature: human-associated habitat; material: faeces | place: Austria | collected 2013 | reverse complement strand
ATTACGACAAGCTTATTGACCGTCAGCTTGAAAGAGCCGCAGTTACCTGTACCGCTGGTTTTTCAAAAATCTTTACAGAGGCGTCAAAGGTAATGAATTGTTAAGGAAGGAGTGGAATAATGTTACAGTTTGTATGTTTTGTCATTGGAGCGATATTTGGTGGTTGTTTTGCAGCTACTGTAATGGCACTTATTTTTGCTCACACCGACTTATATGTAAAAGATGGTGATAACAACAATGAAGAAAAGTCTCCACAAGAGGGTGAATGATAAAGGTAAATGGTTTCAAGAAGATGTGCGTGATAAACGATATGTTTGTCATACAAATAAACATCTTGCTTGGTGTAAAAGATACTTGAATCGTTCATTCAGACGAAAAGAAAAGCAAATAAAAGAGGAGTTTTAAAAACGAAATGTTTAAGCTTTTAAAGAAAGGGACAAGAAAAAACGCAATGGTACAAGTCACACCAGACGAATGGCGAAAGAAAAATCATAGTTGTTTAACTTGTGAATATTACAACCAAGAAGAGACGATGTGCAAAGCAAAGAACGAACTTTGTTCGCCGCCTCAGACGGGAAGTGCGGGTAACAAGTGTGTAGTTTATTCGCCCGAAGAATTTATTGATACTAAAAAATCAAGACGCACCACTGCAAGGTGGTTAGCAAGTCGTGAATCATATTGTAAAGGAGAAGTGTACTGTTCGGCTTGTAAGTGGTTTACTGGAAAGAACGCCTCTCATAATCCAATGTATAGCAACTATTGTCCACACTGTGGAAGTGTTATGGAAAATACAAAGAACTAAATATTAAGGAGCGATATAGATGCAAGATAGTCTTGGTGACAGAATGAAAAGATATGAGAATGTAAACAGAACATATCTCACAAGAAGAACTCCTGTAATAATCAGAGTTGACGGCAAAGCTTTTCATACATTTACTAAAGGATTTCAGAAGCCATTTGATAATTTTATGATTAGAGCTATGCAGACTACTATGCAATGTCTCTGTGAAAATATTCAAGGGTGTGTGTTTGGGTATACGCAATCTGATGAAATTACCATAGTGCTTGTAGATTACCAAACATTGGAAACAGGCGCATGGTTTGAATATAATGTTCAAAAAATGTGTAGTGTTGCAGCAAGCATGGCGACATTATACTTTAACCAATTTTTAAGTGGATTTTGCGAAGGACATATAACTGATGTATGGACATATACAGATCCAACAACGGATTATGAACGGGTGTATTACAAAGCTATGCAAAAAGGAGCTACATTTGATGCTCGTGTATTTAACATTCCAAAAGAAGAAGTGTGTAACAATATTTTTTGGCGGCAACTTGATGCAATGAGAAATTCAATACAAGCATACGGTAGAGCATATTTTACCGATAGGGAATTGTATAAGAAATCTACTATAGATATCAAGAGTATGACACTAAGTATAGGACATGATTGGGATAAATTATGTGTATATAAGCAAAGAGGAAGCAGTTGTATTAAACGGGCGACAAATGACGGTCATTCTCAATGGTATGTTGATGAACATATGCCTATACTCAAAGGAACTGATAGAGCATATATTGATAATTTGATTTATATTGGAGAGTAATACAACATGGGTGAAAAAGAGTGGCTGAGTAAAGGATTGGACAAAGCAGTAATTCCACTCGTGGAGTTTTTTAATAAGAACGGGTTATCTACAGTAATGTCTTGTGAAGGACATAATAAAACCAATCAGTCAATGTTCTGGATACAATTCGACAAGTCCGTATCTGAAGATGATATTTTGAATTTTATGAGGCATCATTCTAATAAGTACGGTTCATTTTGTAGTTGTGGAAGATTTGCAAAAAGAATTTTCGGATTCCGCAATAGGTTCAACGGTGTATATGAAAAGGATGAAAGTTGGAATTATTTTGCGGCAACAGTTGATGCTGCCCATAACGATTTAAGAATGTGGAAAGGTGATACATATACATATGAGGAACAGACAGGGAAGACTTTAAAGAATGATGAATGGATAAAAGTATAGTTTTACAGCTAAAACCGTGATTTCCGTTTTTATCCTTTAATAATTGCATTTATAGCAGTAAAATAAGCAGATAAAAACAGATATTGCGTAATTAACAGGAGAAGTGAAAGTATGAAAATTTATATTATTACAAAAGGAGAATATTCAGACTATCATATTTGTAATACAACGACCAATTATAAAAAAGCAAAGCGATATAAAGAAGCTTACTCTGATTATTGGGGGGAAGCTTGTATTGAAGTATATGAGGATGGCGAAAACGGTAAAGAAAACTATTGTTGGGTGTATAATCCTATTAGCAATACAGCAGAAATAAGTGACTACAATGTAGAGGAAATCATAAGAAAGGTAGAGGGTAAAATTCGCAGTGTATATGTTTATGCTCCAGACGAAAAACACGCCATTAAAAAAGCACAAGATATGATTGCTAAGTATAAAGCTGAACAGACTGGATTGTAAATTGTAAATACATATAAGAATTTGAAACAAGGGAGAGTACGCTCTCCCTTTGGCATTTGCATTGTCGAAAGACTGCTTTACTTAAAGTAAAGTATTAGAAAGGTTAAAAATCATGACTGGAAATATAATTATTTTTCCCAACCGAAATATAATTATATTTAGAAATGCCAAAGACTAAGGAGGAATTTAAGTAAATATGTTTGCTTTAACTAAAACTGATAGTATACCAGACAATTATCAAAAATATCATATACATAATAATTTACTAATATCTAATAGAATACGAAGTCATCTGGTTCAGAGATTTCCTGATTGTCATTGGGAAGTCACAAACAATGATATTTATATTAATGTGAGTCTTAAATCTTCACCTTGGGAGAAAAATAGTAAAATTGTTCATGCGATTGCTGATTATGCGTATTATTATGCAGATAGCTATAATTACGATCACACTGATATAAATTCTGATTATTGTAATATGAATTTTTTCGGGGTGTATAAGAACAATATTATTGCGAAAGATTATACACAATTAGGAGCAACAAGCAAAACTCAACAGATGGAGCTTGAATTTATGCGTCAGTATAATGAAGCATTTGCAAATGAATAAGAAATGGAACAGCGAAGACAAGAATCTTCGCTGTCTTTTGTTGTAAGGAGACATCTATGGAGAAATACAATTATGTCGAAGCAGTTAAAGAAAATGTCAGAAGTTATATTAGAGATAATATAAAAATTCTGGAATACATAAGCAGAGACGAAAAAGAAGAGATAATTGGTAATGGGGTACTAACTGAATATATGAATCCTTTGTTAGTGCAAGCAAATAAAAAGTTCGCAGACATTGAAAATTGGACAGCCGAAGAACATCTGTGTCACAATTTTGATTTGCTATTCAAGGCAGTGAATGTGTTTGGTTTAGATTTTGAACAGACATTGACAGGACAACCGGCATATGCAGATGGCATAGTAAGATGTTATGTTGTAGAAAGAGCAGTATCTGAGGTTCTTGATGAGTATGAAGATTTATTAGATACGGAGGAATGAATATGACAGATGTTTACAAGATATTGAACGATGGTACAGTAAACAAACACACATTTGCACTATCGGCAAAACAAGTTCTAATTGCTTGTATTATGCAAGAGCGGTTCCATAACTATAACACTGGGGAATATCCATGTGACATCAACGGCATTGTGTCTCACAAAAGAGGTAATGTTGTTCGTTTTGTGTATGACTGTGGTGATTATTGCTTTTGGTGCAAACAAAAGAATGAGGTGTTGTAAATGAGTAAAATTATTTGTTTTGAAAAATGGGATTGTGATTGTGGCACGCTTAACCAGATGAGCTTTGAGTTTGATAATTCTATTACAATAAATCAGATTTCTAAGTTGGCAGACAGAATTTTAAATGACTACTACGATGAATCAGAAACCAATGACGAAATCGAACTTGATGAAGTTTATATTTATAACAAATGTTATGAATTTTGCAAAGAGCAAGGACTTATATTTAATACAATCAAACCTGATATTACTGTCAGTTTAGACACGCAGAAAGTACATATAAAAGAAGAATTTTAAGGAGGTAAAACAATGTTAAAAGCAACAAACATATTATGGGATACCGATTATGATGATGACGGAGAATTGCCGACAGAAATTGATATACCTGAAGGAATGACAGACGAGGACGAAATATCGGACTATCTATCAGAAGTAACAGGATATTGCCATCAGGGCTATGTATTGGAGGAAAAATAAAATGACAAAGGAATTGAAAATAGCTATTATCAAATGGCTTTTGGAAAATGAAAATCAGTGGCAGAGGGTGAATGCTTGCACGGAAGCATTCAGAGAATATATTTACAATAAAAGCGGAAATTATCTCATTGGCGGAGAAGCCATAGTAGAATTTATCGCAGCAGCCGACAAACTGATTTACAGCAAATAAAGTAATATTATAAGGAGCAATGAAATGTAAAATGTTACAACATGGAATATATAAAGCGGATAAGGACGGATGGGATGGCTATGAATTGACCGTTGATATTAAAGAAACAGAAAAGTCTTTGATTTTGAAAATCATTGATTATAAATTTAGATATTCACCGGCGCAAATTGATATGCTATTCAAAACAGATTTTGACCATATGTGTTATGAGGAACAGCAAAGTATTAAAAATGGAAAATATCGTGCAGTTATCAAAAAACAAGGTGGAGGTCACGCTTTGAGGCTATGGGGTGATAATTCATTTACTTTATATCCATACCAGTCTGGTATTCCTTTTTACTTTGTAAAGCAGTAAATAAAACTAACATTCCATTGATATTAAGGAGGAAATACAGATGAGCAAATACAATTATTATGAAGCTGTACACGATGATATTGTAACAGCTATTTTTGATAACTATAGCAATGAACAGATTGTAACAAATCTTAGAAATGATGAAGAGAAGTTTAAGGAAATGCTTTATGATGATTTGTTTTTTGAAGATTCAGTTACAGGTAATGGTTCTGGAAGTTATACGATGAACAGAGCAAAAGCTGAAGAAAATATTAATACTAATTGGGATTTATTTTCTGAAGCTCTTGATAATTTTGGAGATAGTTTTAATTACTACATATATGGTAATACTCTTGATTTTGAAAAGATTGATGTAGTGATTAGATGTTATGTACTCAGACATACGATAAATGTAGTTGTTGACGAATTGAAAGAACAGTTTAAGGAGGAATTATAATGTTACGGAAAATAATTACAAAATCGGATGCAGCTCATGAATGGGTAAGAGAATTTAATGCTATTGACAGTGGTATTATTGCAAAACTTATGTCAATAGATATTGATGACTGGCAGGAGGTTACAACGCCTCGTGTATGCGATAGAGTGTATTGCTTTGATTCGGAAACATATGGAGAGGTGGTCGATATTGATAATAATGATTATACAATTAACCTTGATGATGGAACAGAAATCACTTTAAGTATTTCTGATTTTGAGGTTGAAAGGTATGACTTATTGCCGATGTGGGGAACGATGTGGTCGTTTGGCGATGGTCTGGATGATGAATGGTTGTCAGACTACGACGGCATTAAATTAATGTCAGAATGTGGTTTCAGAATTTTTTACTCAGGAGAGTTCGGGTATTTCTTTGGCATTGATGGAGCAGGATATGATTTTTACGAAGCACACTGGATGCCTCTTTATGAAGCAAGAGGATTACATTGGCACGAAGAGGAGTGTTAAAAAATGAGCATATATAGTGAATTGGACTTAAATACATTTGAAGCTTGGAGCGGAGCAGTTAATACTCTTGACAGAATACGCCGTGAAGGCAAGTGTGAGGAATTAGAAAGTGTTCTTGAAGAAAACTACCCTGAAGGAATTGATGAAACAGAGTTAAATGATTTATTGTGGTTTGACGCAGAAACGGTTTATGAATGGGTGGGTTTACGAACAGAATCGGAGATTGAATCTGAAATCGAAGAAGCTAAATCAGAGCTTGCTGATTTAGAAGATGACTTAAAAGATTTAGATGAAGATTACAACACCGATTGTGAAGATGTTTCAGAAATCGAGTGTGAGAGAATTTGGATAGAATCTTACAAAGACGATCACAATTCTTTAATCAATGATATTGCAGAAATTAAAGAAAACATTGCCGAGTTAGAGGAAGAACTGAAGGAGGTTTAACTATGACTCAAATAACTAAAAAGGAGTTTATTGAAACTTTGTCAAATAATGAAACCATTTTAGTAGATAGCTTATTCCGCTATAACGATAGAAAATGCATTAACGCTATGGAACGCACTATGGAACGAATTACAACCATTAACAATGCCAAACGCAAATCCGTAACAGAAGAACATAGTAATTATATTGTGTTTAGTGGGGATAGTCGTCCCGGAACAATAAAATATTTCCGTTACACAAATAAATACGGAATTCATTTCTTAATTCAGAGAACAGAAGTATATATTGTGTATGTTATTTATAAAATTCTATAAGAATTATATTGTGTATTCCGTGGTGGTATAAGGAGGTTTAATTATGCTTTTACTTGACGCATATTGCTTTAAGGGCTTGCCTGTTCTTTTAAAGTCAGACGCTGGTAAAAAGATATATGGAAAATTTATGAATATTGCAGACGAAACAGCACAAGCTTGGTTGCAAGGTGTTGTAGATTTGGTTGAAATTTTACATATAGATATACAAGGGTTGGATGTGCTTTGGAATCTTGTTCAAGAGTATGGCGTACCAACCGCAAAGAAAATGTGTAGGGAGATTTAAGTATGTTTACAGTAAAACACTATCCAGAAGATGTAGCTGAAAGTTTGTGTTTGATTGCTTTTAATAATCCAAGCAGACGAACTATAATGGAATGTGCAGACGGTTTGCTCGGATTATTAGCAACAGCTAAAAAATCATATAATCCAGAAGGATACAGAGTATTGTACAAAGTGCTTGAAACAATTGTAGATGTACAGGAGATTTAATTATGGGACAGTATTATAATGTTGTAATTAAGAATAAGAATACAATAATCACATACAACAAAAGAGTTGATGGCAAGTACACAATGCCAAAATTGACAGAACATTCGTGGTGGTATAATCCATTTGTTTCTTCAATTGCAAAATTGTTATATAAAAATCCCTGTAAAGTGGCGTGGATAGGTGATTATTCTAAAGAAATCAACCAGACACTCTTTGAATTTGCTTGGGAAGATGAGGTTGAAAAACACAGCATACATCAGGATGAAATGTATCTTGATGGTAAGTATCTTGTTAATCATACAATAGGAGCGTATCTCGATTGTGACAAGTATAAAGCAAGATGTAATAATAACGATTGGATTTTACATCCATTGCCGTTATTGACAGCCGTAGGCAACGGTTTGGGTGGTGGAGATTATTATGGCATCAATAAAGATCAAGTTGGCGGTTGGGCTTGGTGCACAATATCCGTTGAAGATGATATTCCGGTTGGATATGCAGAACTTGAATATATATTCAGAGAAGATTAAAACGGCACTTTTATAGCTCGAACTTGTTTATATAACATTATATTAAGAAATTAAGGAGAAACAGTAATGAGAGAAATATTATTTAGAGGCAAAGCGATAAACCGTGACGAAGGTTATCACCGAACAGACTACCAGAATGGCGAATGGGTGTATGGGTTAGTTACAAAATTGTATGATGAACAGTTTAAAAAATTACCCGCAGAAATGACGAATACAAACGGCATAAGTGGTATCGAAATTGATTACAAAACAATCGGGCAGTACACCAATATGCTCGATAAGAACGGTAAGAAAATTTTTGAAGGAGACATTGTTCGTAATAAAAATAAATATTTTCAATTTGTGGGAATCGTAAAATATCAAAACGGTCAATTTTTGGTTGATTGGAAGTTACATCAGAGAATATCGGGAAAAGTAATATCATCTACAGTCACTCATCATTTAGGTAATGCCGATGAAGTCATTGGGAATATTTTTGACAATCAAAAACTTTTGAAAGAAGGAGAATAAAGTATGTATAAATTACCAGATAAGTTAATTGATATTCTTATAAGCGGTGATATAAAAATATCTGAAGATGACGAAAGTGCTTATGTAGAGTTATCTTTTTTCTCACCTAAAGGACAGGATTGTAGTTTATCAATTGAGAAAGGAAATAACATTGAATGTTTCTGTAATAATATTTATGATTATTACGATAATTTTGATGTATCTTTTGAAACATATCTTTGGTTAGATTCAGATGGACACGGAAGCAATGGAGCACCTTATGATATGAAAGATGTATATGAAGATATGGCATGGTGTCAAGATAAAATTTATCATATTTATTTAACTGTATGTAAGTACATTGACGAAAATAAGGAGGATTAAAGTATGGATATATCAAAAATACAGAAAATATACAACGATATTGATCGGGTGATCAATTCTTCAATGCTGGATAAATATGGAACTATCGAAGATATTTTTACATCTTTGTGTGGGCGTGATGATGAGATGTCGATTTTTGAGTATGCTGTTAATGTCTTGATTAGTCTGGACAAAAGACGTTTTTATCAAAAAAATCTTGAAAGGTATATGGACATATTTTGCGGTAACGCACAAATGGTAAAGGCATTACTAAATAAGCAAGGAGAAATTATAAAACAGTATCATGATTTTCAATTAAAATGGATGGCTGCACACGGTTATTCTCTAATAGATTTTTTAAGTAAAATTAGCGATTGTTATGAGGAGTTACAGGCAAAAGAGCCAGTGTTTAAAGGTTGTCTTTACGATAAAAGTCCTGATATTTGGGATGCATTTGATTTGTTTGAAGATACAGGATTTGAAGGTGGAATGATTTATCCTTGCTTTGATGAATGGTTAGACAATGAATGTATAGAAGATGACGACTAAAAATAAAACCGATATTTTAATGCCGATAAAGAAAAGGAGTGTGTAAAGTGGACAAGATAGAGAGCATGTTTAGTGTTGAAGGTTATAATAAAGATGCTGACACATATGTGCCCTACGGATTGTTTGGAACATATATCGAAGCCAAAACTCATCTTAATACTCTGTTGCCCTTACTGAGAAAAGGTTTACTCACAGACAGGAGAACAAAAGAACCGATAGATTGGCTTAACATTGTGGAAAATAATAAAATATTAGCGAGTTTCACTTGAAATATTGTTGATATTATGATATAATAAAGGAGAATACAAAATGAGACAATATACAATTGACGATGCAAAACGGTTGATAACTGATTTTTGCGAAGAAGAATATGGAACAGAGAATGTTGACTTTTCAAACCTTGAATGTATCGGTATTGCCTATACAACAACAGAAGATGAACGGTTTGAAATCCAAACAAACATTGATTTGATACACAATACAATGGATACGATGATTGGCATATGAGTATGTCGAATTGGTAAAACATAAGGAGGATATAATATGCTGTTAAGACCAAAATATTTGTCAAATGGCAACGCTTGTATTGATTATAAGAACGGTGTTGTGATTCTTACAGTCATCGACAAGGCAAGCGGTCATGAGTATACAGTGGATATGTATGGAATTGACCGAAAAACTTTCAAAAATGGTGATTGGCAAACACTATTTGAAAAAGTAAAGGAATGGCAAATCTGGAAAAACAATAAGGCATTAGATTTCACAGATGGTTTTGCTTTAACTTACGATACAGACAATTGCGAGATAGTCTTTGTTGAAAGGAAAACTGGTGACACACACACATATATATATAGACCTTGCCCAGATGGGAAAGGATATTGTACAATCACAGGGGAAGACGAATGTGATGGTTGCAAGCTTAATGCAGGGTACGATGGCTATGGTGTTAGACCTTGTGGACAACAACACTGCTGGTGGGGTTGTGTTTTCTGTACAGAGAATCACTATTCTTATCGAGAGCCATTTGAAGATAGCAAATAAAATGGAGGTATACAAAATGAAAAAAGTATATGAAGTAAGAATGGAAAATTGGGAATATCGCAACCGTAAAAATAATCTTACTACAAAACAACTTGCCGACCATGCGTGCTACTGCGGAGGTAATTGTTTAGGCGATACTTATAATGTTATCGGCAGATTTAACACTTTAGAGGAGGCTCGAAAGTTGTTTGAATCTTCAAAAGATAAGTGTACAACAACTTGGGGATTGGAGCATGGACTTCATACATACACTTATGATGTGTTGTACATCCAAAGCATCCCTCTTAATGAGGATGATGAAGAGGATTATGATGCGGATGCAGAGTGGGAAATTTGGGATATTTATGTCGCAGAATTAGCTTAACAATTAGAACAAGTACAAAATTTAGATCGGAGGCGACCATATGATGAATGATTCTCAAAGCATCAATGATATTTTAATTTCTTTCTTCCAATCTGCAATGACTGAAAAAAATATAACATATCGTGTGCTTGCACAAAAAATGAAGTGTAGCGAAAAAACAGTTTTCACTTATTTTAATGATAAGCAAACCAAAAGAAACATTCCGTATAGCGTAGCGGTTGTGATTTATTTTGTGTTGATGCAAAATAAAGAGTTTACAAATGCCGAAGAAAGAGAAAATTTAGAGAACGAAATCAACCATAGTTTTTATTCTGCATTCCGTAAAGCTTTTGATTTGGCAGGTAAGAATTATTTGAAGCTTGAAGCAGAGTATGGCATTTCGCATTCAACATCTTATTGCTATTATACAAAGAAAAAAGCACCTTTATTAAATTCGGCGTACAAAGTATCGCAATTACTCAATTTTGAATTACCATATATTTCAGACATAATCAATCAGCAGATAAAATAAAAAAGCACACCATTATGGCATGCTTTCGAGATACAAAAAAATTACGATTTAATTTATGTGGTAGTAACCTCGCACACTATGACATAAGCGAGGTTACTACAACGGAAGAAAGGATAAAAATTTATCTGCAATAGCAGAAATTAAAAAACAAACTTCCGTATCTATATAATATCACTTTTATGAAATGTTGTCAAGAATAACATTTCTTATAACACGCAATAAAAAAGGAGCAAACACTATGACAATCAAAGAAGTTAAAGAACATTACAAAGGACAATATGTTGAATGCGAAATCTACAGATTTACAGACTTTACACATCGTGTTCACAGTGATTTCATTTATACACCTGACGATATAGAGAATGATCTGTACAATGAAAATGAAGAAGTTCTGTATGAAGAACTTATGGACGAGGAAGAGTATGGTATGACCGTCATAGCTAATGGTGATGTTACCGCAGATTTTGATGATTGGTTTGGTGACAAGAATGCTCAAATTTTGGTTATTATTCTCAGCGAAAATCCGCCAAAATATTGGGTTGCTTACGAAGGAACAAAAGAGTTAATTGACTCTTTCGATACTTATGAAGATGCAAGCAAAGCACTTAAAAAGTACGAAGAGCAAGATAAGGCTGACGGTATCTATACTGAAGATTTTTATGAGATCCTATTTAAGTAAGGTGGAATTAAAATAAAAAAAACAATGAAAGATAAAATCATAGAAGTCATCGAAAATTGTTATGCCGATGACAAAGGGCATTACAGTTTCAGGAATAAAACTGCTTTAAGGCTTGTTAAAGAAAACCTTAACATCACATATAATGACCATTGGTACACGGTGAAAATCTATGATGAAACGATGAAAATTTACTGTAATCAAAAAGATTTTCGGTGGTTAGAATATTTTGCACAAAACGAAACGGCACTTACAAAAGCTAAAGAATTAACAAAACAACATTTCAAAAAAGAATTATCCCCCGAAAGAAAACGGTATTTTGAAGAATTAAATGCAAAAAGACACAAAAAATCAAAGGTGGAATTAAAATGAAAAAATATGTTAAAGTTATTGATTCTGTTATTACATTCAATTGTGAGACACTTAAATTAAAACAACCTACAGTTACATATGAACCACCAAATAAATTTGCCACACCAACCACGAAAGCAGGTATTAATCCTGATAAGAATGTAATAGCTATTAATATTGACACCGTATGGGAAAGCTCCGTAGAAATATGGTGGGTGATATCACACGAAATGAGACATTTGTGGCAGGTAAAAAACGGACAGTTTAATGTAGATAACTACAAGCCATCACAAGAAAATAATCTAAAATCCTATGCAATGCAATTTGAGGAAGTTGATGCTAATGCTTGGGGTGTATATGTGATAATTTCGTTATTTCACACACGCCCCTTGTTGGAAAATATCTACGGCGAAAAGGTGTGGCAGCAAATTTTGAAGAGGGTTGAAGAAATAAAGGTAGAATATAAATAAAATTCTTGTTTTAGAACAGATTCGTCATAAGGAGGAATGTAGCTTTATGAAAAGTAAATATAGAGAAATCAGAAGTAATTTCGTTGATTATGCTCAGACAGTAATAAGGAGGGTGTTAAATGCCGTGGTTTGATAATAACGATAAACCAATCGAAATTAATCATACTGAGATGATAGAAAGAGTCGAAAATGATATTCGGCTCTATGGTAAAGATTTGAAGTGTTATGTTATTATTTCATCTCGCTCTGTTGTAGATTCGCCTGACATACAGATAGTAAGTAGATTTGGTTTAAAAAAATCTATTATAGGCGGTATGACAGATAAAGAATATGCCCTATCAATTACGCTTGAAGAATTGTTAAATAGGTTACGGTACGAACATTATGTACCGGAAGAAATATAAAACAAAGGTTTTATACATAAAAAATAGACATCACTTCGACCTGCGAAAATCTGGTGATGTCTATACCAAGTAAGCTATCGAAAGATGGTCAGCGTTAGCCTACCCATTTTCAAAGCCTAATATGATGATACACTATTGGGAAAATTTTGTCAATGTTATTTCCATATTTTGTGGGTTGATTATAATAAAGAAAAAATTTACAATAATAATGAAAGGCGAATGAACACATATGAATAATTTGAACTACAATTGAAGAGGTGGATAAGTATATTTACTTAGTAGGTGATGTAATTGCACAATATAACAAACTCTATTGACAATAGCTTATTCTCTTGTTATAATAAATAATCGAACGGATGTTCTAAATACAAGGGTGATGTGTATGATAGTTGCATTAAAAGATTGGGAGAGTGTACTGAAAAACTATTATTTTGTGTTCAACGACAAAAAATATGATACGGTAAAATGGTCGATATTGAATGATAGAGTAATACAATTCAGTAATCAAAAAGAACCTGTAAGCAGCAGTGTAGTGTTTGCAGGAGTAAGATACATAGATATTAATTGTGCAAAATTGCTAATTGTGCTTAACAATGGCGATAAATATTTAGCATACAAATATGCAAAACGAACTTGACATTTACGAACTGTGTGATATAATAAAGCCAAGAAATCCAGAAAGGAGGGCTTGAATGTTAGGAATCAAGCCAAAGATTGGCGAAGTATATCTCATAGATTTTCCACAAGATGGACACACACAGGGCGGAATAAGACCGGGTGTAATTTTTCAAAATGATGTTGGTAATAAATACAGTCCTAATGTTGTTGTTCTTCCTTTGACTACTTCGATAAAAAAGACATCTCAGCCTACGCATGTGTATATTAGTAGCAAGAATTCTGGTCTTAGGTATGACAGCATAGTATTGTGTGAAAACCCAATATCTATTTCTAAAGATCGAATCTCCAAAAAACTTACAAAACTCAGTTCATATCATATGACTCGCATCACAGAAGCAAATTTACTTGCTTCTTCTGCAATTGCGTATTTGTCATTTGATGAACTACTGCATGTTTGGGAGAAAAGTCAAGATTTTGCAGACAAAAGGTTGGTGATGGCGTGACTTTTGGTCAATTAATCCTCTGCTTAGTTGTTTTGGTAGTAGGATATATATGGATAAAACTTAAATAAGAAGAGGTGTTATATATGATAGGAGAATTATTATTGGTTGGTTTGGCAACAGTGACGGAAGGTTTGAAGACCACTTTGCATCATTCAAAATCCGAATGGGCTAAAGATCGAGTGAATTCCAGACATAGATACAATAAAGAAAGACAGTCCGAAATTGAAGACGCTTTGTTTGGGTATTATACATCGGAACGAGGACGCAAAAGAGAGGAATATCAGCAGATATTAGATGATGCAGGTGTTACTTATTATGATGATTACGATATAATAAAAAAGATTGCCATTATCGAAGGATGGGAGTATTATGATTTTTGCGAATGGAATCGTGAAGTGCAAAGAGAAATGCGTTAATATGTAACTTTTCAGCGATTGTTTCTGTTTACAAATAATGCCAAATGTGATACATTATACATATATAATTTTATTCGAGGTGCTGATGATATGTATAATGAGACTACGAAAATGGCTTTTGTATCGACATTATCGTCGAAACAAAATATACTGTTAGCGACGGCATTGTTTAATAGTATAGAAATTTTTGAACAAGAATCTGAAAAAGACATTTCACGGTTCACAGAAGAAAATCTTCAGAAAGTTCAGGTTAAAATAGCAGGTAGTAAAACATATGGTTCACGGAAACGAGATGCCACGATGTTAAGGAGTTACTTAGATTGGGCGTATAAGAATCATATTTGTGATACAAACATATCCTCATATGTGTTGCAGGCTATGGATATTAATGCTAATACAGTATTGGTTTCGTCTCCACAACACTTACAATTTCAACTCAATGCTGTATTTCCACCGGAAATAGAAGATAATGTTGATTTGTTGTCGAGAGGGTTTGTCTGGATGGCTTATATGGGCATCCCAAAAGGAGACACGATAAAGATTACAAGCAATCATGTGTCTATAGATAACAATAACGAAAAGAAAATTATTGCATACAATAATACGCTCTACGAGATTCCAACTGAAGCTTATATAACGATCAACAAATTGTGTTCTTTGAAATATTTAACCACTACAACAAGGGGTGGTATTGTTCGTAAATTCGACAGAGTTCAAGGTTGTGAATTGTTAAGAGGTACCACCCGTCTTAACAATATAACAGTGGAATATTTAAGAACTCGTATAACCCGCAAATCAAAAGCATATCGTTTGTCGAAATTATTATCTTATGATTCGTTATATAAAAGCGGAGTGTTTTACAGGCAGTACATATTGGAACAGCAGGGTTTTATGCCTACATTTGCTGAACTAATGCATTCTCGGAGTTATACCGAACACGATGGGAAAACAGATGTTTATTTCCAAGATAAACTAAAAACTATACACGCAGAATACACTGCTTGGAAGGATAAGTATTATTCACTTATATAAAGTTTAATAAAGATTTTTAAAGGCGGTACAGTTCGCCTTTAAAAAATAATCATTAAGTCAGTTTTGCATATTAGAAAGTATAAAACTGCAAGGAGGTGGTGCTTATGATTGTGCTGAATTAACAAAAAATTAATATATAGGGGGAATTATTATTTCTGACAACAAGTCAATTTATCAAACATTATCATCAATTGATGTGTCTGGCAAGGTTAAGCCGAAAAATGGTATGAATTATTTACCATGGGCGTCTGCATGGGCATACATAAAAGAGTATTTTCCAAGGTCGTCATATACCGTGGTCAGAGACGATAACGGTAATCTTTACCATACTGACGGAAAAACTTGTTGGGTTGAAACAGTGTTATCCATTAACGGAGAAACTCAAGAAGAACAGTTGGCTATTATGGATAACCGTAATAAGTCTGTATCAGCCGATCAGGTAGAATCTACGATGGTAAACAAAGCTATCAAGAGATGCCTAACAAAAAACGCAGCATTATTTGGTCTTGGTTTGAATCTTTGGTATGGCGAAGAATTGAGTGATGAAGCAAAGCGTACCAAAGCTAAGAAAGTATCTGATTTAGATGTGCTCAAAGGGAAAGTAGTGTCTATTTGTAAGGAACTGGTGTCTAAAGGCGTTGATAGTAAAGCATTATATGCTTCTATTGCAGATATGTCAGGACATCAAAATCCGACCAAAATCACAGATGTAGAGACACTAAAAATTGTGCTTGAGCGACTTGAACAATGGGAGGCTTAATATGAATAAAGTATGTGAAATTGGAAGAATTGTAACCGGACTCGAACTTAAAACGACAACTAATGGAAAGTCGGTTGTTAATTTTAGAATTGCAGTGAGGTCTTATGGCAAAGACAACGACGACTACTTTTTTAACTGCGTGGCATGGGGAAGTGTTGCTGAATTTATTTGTAAGCATTTTTCAAAAGGAAGAAAGATTGGAATTGATGGTGAACTGACTTCTCGTACATACGAAACAGAGAAAAAAGAGAAGCGTCAGGTTGTAGAAATTATGATACAGAATGTAGAATTTTGTGACGGCAAGCGTGACGAAAGCGGTGATGACGCAAATATAACTACGCCGTCAAAGGCAGAATCTACTACATCTGAAACAGAGGACGACTTACCATTTTGATTAACTTAAAACAATTAAAAAACCGATACTGGTCGTTTTCCAGTATAAATTCTTATCAGACTTGTCCTCGTATGTTCTTCCTATCATATATTGATAGGAAACCCCAAGAGGAAAACGCTTTTAGTCAATGGGGTTCTTTATGTCACAAATTGTTAGAAAGTTATTACAAAGGTCAAAGCAGCATTTTTGATCTTGAAGAGCAGTACAAAAATGCTTATAAAAGAACGGTTTTATCTGATTTCCCTAAAAATCGCTATGTTGATATGAATAAGAAGTATTACCAAATAGGTCTTGAATATTTTCGAGGTTTTGAGGATGCTTTTTCTGAATATCAAGTAGTCGGTGTTGAACAGAAGATTAAAACCAAAATTGGCGAGTATAACTTTGTTGGTGTTATCGATTTAATACTTGAAAAGAATGGCGAGTATATTATCTGCGATCACAAAAGCAAAGGAGCTTTTAAGAACGAACAAGAGTTACGGAAGTATCTTTTTCAGTTGTACCTGTATTCCAAATACATATACGAAACATATCACACATATCCTACAAAATTGATTTTTAATATGTTTAAGCTCGGAGAAATGGAAATCGTAGATTTTGACAAGAGCGAATACGAGAAAGCTTTATCTTGGGCTGAGGCTTCCATAAATGAAATTCTTGAAGAAGAATGTTGGTTAGATAAAGTGTTCGTGCAGTATGCCGCTAAAGACAAAAATATTAATAATTACAAGTGTGATGATTTCTTTTGTAACAACCTTTGTTCGGTACGGGCGTTTTGTGAGCGTTCTAAAAGCTATACTGAAGAGGACGATTTTGATTTTCTTGAGGAGTGATTATGTTTGCTTATTGAAAAGGACAAAATTCATAAAGCAAAAGAAAAATTAGGAGAGAAGAATGCTTTTGAAATAGCTCAAATTTTAGAAGTTGAAAATTTTGATGAGAGTCGTTTGAGAGCATGTTGCCCTTTCCACGAGGAAGATACTCCAAGTTGGATTTACAATCCCAAAACATATAATTTTCATTGTTTCGGATGTGGTATATCGACTGACATTATTGATGCTTATATGATTAAAGGACATACATATTTGGAAGCAGTTCAGTATTTATTTGAAAAAGCAGGCATTAAATATGCGTTTGGAGAGATGGGTGTAAAGACTAAAACCCAGTACCGATACCCAAAACCTGTAGAATGTCACTCAAAAAACAAAATCGAAGAATACTTAGGTTTACGAAAAATATCACCAAGCACAATTGACTATTGCGATATTAGACAAGACTCTCATGAAAATATAGTGTTTAACTATTACGACACGAACGATGTACTTACTTTGGTTAAATACCGACCAAGCCATAAGATAGATAAGAGCAAAGGCGAAGTAAAAACATGGTGTCAAAAAGATGCAGATACAAGTCCAATATTGTTTAATATGAATCGTGTTAATGTTGACAGTCCTTTGCTAATATGTGAAGGAGAAATTGATTGTGCTTCGGCTATAGAAGCGGGATTCACTAATGCAGTTAGTGTCCCGCTTGGGGCTGGAAACTTTCATTGGATTGAACATAATTGGGACTGGTTAGAACAATTCACCGATATTATTGTATGTGCAGATAATGATGAAGCGGGACAAAAAATGATTAAAGAGGTTTCAAGTAGACTCGGAAACTGGCGAACAAAGATTGTACAGTTGCCCACAAAGGTAACAAAATCAGATGGTAGTCAAGCTTTTATTAGTGACCTCAACGAGACATTGTATTGGTTTGGAAAAGAATATGTGCTAAAACTTATACTGGATGCAAAAGATTCGCCTGTCGATAGCGTTATTGACTTTTCAGACATTGAAGATGTTGACCTTTCTCAAATTGACGGTATTTATACTGGCATTACAGAGTTAGACAATAAGCTAATGAAAATGTTTTATGGCACAGTTACAATTCTGACGGGTACTAATGGCAGTGGTAAATCATCTTTACTGTCACAGTTTATATGTCAATCACTTGACCAACAAAAGTCTGTTTGGTTGTATTCTAAAGAGCTTCCTAACTCGATGATGAAAAACTGGATTGATTTTATATTTGCAGGTAGACATAATATCGATCAGTTTCATGACAGTAAAGGAAGTGTATATTACAAAGTTAGTAAAAGTGCTCGTACTAAAATTGATGGATATTATAAAAACCGTCTTTATATTTATAAAGATGATTATGACAACTCAGTAGATAATATCAAAAAATCAATGGAGGATTGTGTTAGGAAGTATGGTTGTAAAATGCTCATATTGGACAATCTTACGGTCATCAATCTTGGAGCTACCGACAACAATAAAAACGAAACACAAAACGCATTCATGTCTTGGCTGACCACATTTGCAGCCACATTTCAAGTTGTTATTATTTTGGTTATTCATCCACGAAAAGGACAGCAGGTTACTCGCCTTTGTAAATATGATATTGGTGGTTCTGGAGGTATGTTAGATCTCGCTCATCGAAGTTTCTCGTTATATAGAGTGAAACCCAATGAAAAGCAAACTGGTGACGAATTAGTTAAAAATTATGATGTTATATTGGATGTTTTAAAAGACAGGATGAGAGGACAGGAGAATTTATCAATTCCAATGTGGTACGATCTGCCATCTCGTAGATTTTACACCAACGAAATAGAGTTTGGAAAACAATACGCATGGGATAAGAATAAGTACACAGAGTCTATTCCTTTCCCGCATCCAAACGAGACAAATGAAGTGTTCGGAAAGGAAGATTAATATTATCGACAATTATGTTGCTTACCATATACATACAGACTATTCTCTTAAAGACAGTGCTACCAATTACAAAGATTATGTTGATAAAGCAGTAGAGTTGGGACAGCATGCAATTGCATTTTCGGAACACGGCAATATACAAGGTTGGGTTAAGAAGAAAATGTATTGTGACTTAAAAGGTATTAAGTATATACATGCAGTTGAGTGTTACTTAACAAAAAATCATACAGACAAAATCCGAGACAATTATCATACAGTTCTTATTGCGAAAAACTATGAAGGCGTTAAGGAACTCAACCGGCTTATAAGTTTGTCAAGAACTGACAAAAATCATTTTTATTATGTTGGCAGAATCTCGTTTGAAGAGTTTCTTTCACTGTCTGACAACATTATCAAAACAAGTGCCTGTCTTGCTTCTCCTTTAAATAAATTACCTGTAGAAGATACATGGTATGAACAATTAGTTAAAGGGTATGATTATCTCGAAATTCAACCACACAATTGCAAAGAACAAATTGAATACAATAGACATTTAGCATATCTGTCTGAGAAATATCATATTCCGCTAATAGCTGCAACAGACGCCCACTCAGTTAATTCTTATAAAGCAGAGTGTAGACAAGTAATCTTAGATGCTAAAAAACAACATTACGAAGGCGAAGATAAGATGGACTTAGTATATAAGTCTTACGATGAATTAGTGAAAGCTTTCGCAACACAGGACGCAATACCGAGTTCTTTATACATAGAGGCTATTAACAACACCAATGTTATGGCAGATAGTGTCGAAGAGTTTATGCTTGATACATCGATTAAGTACCCTATTTTGTATGGCAGTGCTGAAAAAGACGAACAAAAATTTACTTCATTGGTATATCAAAAATATCAAGAGAAGCTTGATAATGGCGTTATTTCATCAGAAGAAAAGAATAGATTTGATAAAGCAATACCTGAAGAACTGAGAGTCTTTAAGAAAGTAGGTATGTCGGGTTTTATGCTTTCAATGAGTGAAATTCTCTCACATTTTAGAAATCAAGGGAAACCAATAGGCTTTTCAAGAGGTTCAGTTGGTGGTTCAAGAACAGCGTATGTTACCGATATTATTGACTTAAACCCTGAAAAATGGGGTACAGTATTTTCTCGATTCTGTAATGAAGACAGAGTAGAAGTAGGAGATATTGATGTTGATGTTGTAGAATCGGATAGACCAGAAATGTTTGAGTATATTATAGATAAATTCGGTAAAACTAAAACAGCCAGAGTTCCTACATATTCGACACTGAAAGATTTGGCTGCTATTGATCTGATAGGACAAGCATTTCGACTTAATTGGGAATTAAGCCACCCAAAAACCGATTTTAGTGAGTGTGAATATTCTATTCAAAAAGTCAAAGAAATTAAGCAATGTTTTAACTCCGATCCTGATTTAGCAAGACAAAAGTATCCGAAATTGTTTTATTACTATGATGGCTTGTTAGGTATTAAGCATGCACAGTCGGTACATCCAGCAGGAATTGTTATTAGTCCAATTACTTTAGCTGACAATTACGGTGTGTTCGAGAAAGATGGCTACTGTACTCTTCAGATTGATATGGATGAAATTCATGATGTAGGGTTGACCAAGTATGATTTGCTTGTATTAAAGACAGTGCAAGTTATTAGCGAAACTTGCAAATTCGCTCATTTACCTTATCCAAAATCTCACGAGATTGATTGGGATGATCAAAATGTATGGGAAAGTATGTTAGAAACTACAGGTTCTATTTTTCAGTTTGAGTCTCCATTTGCTATAGATTGTTTAAAAAAATATAAGCCTAAAAGTATTTTGGATATGGCAATAGTCACGGCTGCTATTAGACCATCAGGTTCTTCTTACAGAGAGGAGCTATTTAAGCATATACCTCATAAAAATCCGTCAGAGGTTATAGATAAACTGCTTAATAAAAACAATGGATATTTAATATTTCAAGAGGACACAATTAAGTTTCTTCAAGAAATATGCGGACTGTCGGGCAGCGAAGCTGACAATGTGCGTAGAGCAATCGGACATAAAGATGAAAAGAGATTGGCTAAAGCATTGCCGTCAATACTTGAAGGTTATTGTCATAAATCAAATTCTCCAAGAAATGTTGCAGAACTGGAAGCTAAAGAGTTTCTTCAGATTATTCAAGACAGTGCCAGTTATCAATTTGGTATGAATCACGCCATTGGATACTGTATGATTAGTTATTTGTGTGCTTATTATTACTACTATTATCCGTATGAGTTTTGCACAGCATATTTAAACTGTGCAAAGAATGATAAACAAATACAGACGGGAGAAAAAGCTGCTAAAGCAAAAGATATTGAAATTACATTGCCTAAATTCGGAATTTCGTTAGGAAACTATTATTTTAACAAAGACCTTCATGCAATTGCAAAAGGTATTGGTTCAGTTAAGTTCTTATCTGAAGAGGTCGCCACAGAACTTTTTAAAGTTTACAACCAACAGCCGACCAGTTTTATAGATGTAATTCGTCTCTCTGACCAAGAGACTTCTGTGGGGCTATCTAAAATAGAAATTTTAATTAAAATAGGTTTCTTCGACCACTACGGAATTCAATCGAAACTATTATACATACTTGCAACTTATCAATTCTTTAGAGCGTCTACCGGCAAGGGATTTCGCAAGAATATTAAGAAGTCCGTATTACAAACAGAGCATTTTGAATTGTACGACATAGTAAAAAATAATAGTACAGACTTAAAGAAAGATAACACTATTAAAGAATCGTTCACTATTCAAAACATAGATAACATACTAAATGGCATCGAAACTATTGCAAATCAAATGAATTTCAAGGCTTGGAATTATAAACGCATTATTCAAACACAGGAAGAATATTTGGGGTATATTGATTTAACCACACACAAAGCTGAAGATAGGCAGAAACTGCTCGTAAAGAATGTCTACCCTCTTAAAAACAAACAAACTAACGAGGAATTTGCAAAAAGAATTTCGTATCGTTCGGTTGGTACTGGAAAAGAAGGAAGTTTAACATTAAAACACTATCTTTTTACATCATTGCCATTGAAACAATATGATGTAATTTATGTGCCTTTAGACGGTATTTACAAAGATAAAAAGGGGTATTGGAATTTAACAAAATATAAATTGCTAAATTAAGAAAGGTGATTGAATGAGGCAAAAAATTGAACTTGTTACACTTAAGGATGTGTCTGATTTTACAGAGGCTGTAAGTCAGATTGACGAAGAAGTAACTCTTATCGGTAAAGACGAAAACGGCAAAGATTGGTCTATCAGTGGCAAATCATTTCTTGCAAGTCTTGTTCTTGCAAACGGTGTTGAGAGAGCAAAAACCAAAGCAGCACATAATGTTGATTGGAATACTATTACTTGTGTGTGTGACAAGGATATTTACTCAGTAATTAGTAAGTGGGCAGTAGGCTCAGTTATGGAGTAAGCTATGGAAAACAAAATACATAGAACAGTAATGTTACACATTCAGCTTCAGCGAGATGATTTTGACGATTTTCTTCACATAGCAGATGAATTAATGAGTGGCATTATTGAGGTGGCACAAGGCAAGGAAGTGTTGTCGGGTAAAAGTCTACTTGGATTAATGCTTATAGACATAAACAAGCCACAAACACTTATTATCAGAGGTTTTTTCACTGATGATTATGTGGATAAATTTAGAAAATGGGAAATTAAGGAAGGGTGATTATATCCGATTTGGTAAGAAGATAGCAAGTTTATGGGTAATGTTAGGTATGATGTTTGGCTTTTCGGCTTGTGGAGAACCAAACATCTCCACCCCTGACACTGCAACACGAGATACAGCCACTAAAGATACGGCAGTCAAATCAACAACGCAACCTACAACCGTGCATGTCACAACAGAACCAACCACAGTAAAACCAACTGAGAAAACTAAAAAAGACAAGAAGAAGGTCAAAACAACCTCTCCTCCTACAGAACCGCCAACAGAAAAAGTTGAAATTCAAGCAGAAACAAAAACTATTACAAAATCAAATAATACATATAACACATCGTCAGATGAAGTAGATTTGTTGGCAAGAGTGATTTATTGCGAAGCGGGTAATTGTAGCGAGTATTGTCAATGGCTGGTAGGCTCAACGGCAATGAATTTAGCCGACAGCAACGGTGGATTGAGAGCAGTAGCTTTTGATTATAATACATTCAATGTGGCAGGTATTCTTTACACGAGAGATCCGAGCGAGTTGTCTTATTCAGTTGCTCAAAGGATATTGAGTGGTGATAGAGATTATAATGTCAAAGCGTTCAGAATGAGTTGTTATCATTCATTTGGAGCACCGTATGCAGTGGTAGATAATGTTTATTTCAGCAGTTACTAAAAGGAGATAATAATGACTGTTAAATCAATTGTATTAGTTCTCGGAGCTTCGGGCTCTGGTAAAGATTACTTAGTAGACAAAGTTTGTAAGGAATATAATCGCAAAAAGGTTGTGTCTTATACGACACGACCAAGAAGAGATAATGAATCTCCAAACTCACATATTTTTGTGACAGATGAGGAGTTTGATAAACTGACCAATATCGTGGCTTATACCGAGTTTAACGGTTACAGATATTGTGCAACACAACAGCAAATTGATGACGCTGATTTTTACATAATCGATCCAAAGGGATTTGAAGATTTCAAGAATAATTACAAAGGCGATAAACTAATTGACTCTGTACTGATAGATTGTCCTGCTGTTGAAAGATTCTTGAGAATGAAGAAAAGGTATAAAGACAGCAAAACAGGAACTGTAAAAGCTATGGAGCGTATTATTAACGACCGTAAAGAGTTTAAAGATATTGAAGAAAAAGTTGACTATGTAATCTCAAATCGCACCGAGGAAGATGTTAAAAACTGTGTGTTCTTACTCAAAACAATGCCAGAAACTACAGAATGGGTGAACAAGTTTGTAGAATGGGAGGCAAAATATAATAAAGAGAAAATACAATGAAGTTAATAGAGGTGGATTAAATGAGTAAAGTGAAAAAACCAATTTTAAACTTACAGAAGGGTTGTCCGTTTTGTGGTGGCACGAACTTATGTTATGGGTATGATCCCGTTTTGACCAGAGTTGACATTGTGTGTAAAGCTTGTAATTTCACTTTCTCATATAAAAATGAAAAATCTACAAACGCACTTCTGCTTGCTGAAAGTATATGGAACTCAAGAGTCAATGAGAAAAAGCCGACAGTGGAAAGTACAGTATCAACAGCAGAGGCTATCTTATCAGAGCTTAAGAATATTAAGTCATTTGTAGCTGAACTGGCAGGATACAGTATTACAGATTAATTAAGAGGGGAACAGAAAGAAAATATCAAAGAAAGATTTAGGTTGCTTAACAGCAATCGCATTAGTTGTTATCGCAGTTATTGCGTTTCTCGTGGCAAATTTTACAATGACCACAAATACACCGTAACAATCACCGATAAAGAACGCGTGACAACACAATCTGCTAAAGATAACATCAGCAGCAAGTATCTTATTTACGGTGAGGATGAGAACGGCAAGACTTATGTTTTTGAAGATACAGACACATTATTCAGATGGAAATTTAACTCGTCTGATGTTTACGGTGCTTTGAAAGAGGGCGAAACCTACAAATTAACTGTTATCGGCTTTCGTGTCCACATCCTCAATTGGCATGAGAATGTTATTGATTTTAAGGTGGTGAAATAATATGTATCACGGTATCAAATACAGAGGCTTACGCTATAAGCTTTTTACCATCCGTTGGAGACGGAAAAATCGCAATTGGAAGGATTGTCCGAAAAAACGCAAGGCAATGAAAAAGGATTGGGAAAGGAAGATTAATAATGATTGATTGTTTCAAGACTGAGAACTATCTTGCTGAGAAAAAGAGGATGTCTAAAACAACAGAGTCAGGAGTATGCAAAGTGGAATGTACAAAATGTCTCTTGAGTAGTTATAACAACGGTGACGAAATATGCTGTACAGATTTTGAAATGCTTTATCCTAAAAAAGCAATAGAAATAGTGCAGAAATGGTCGAATGAGCATCCGCAAAAGACATTTCTTACAGAGTTCTTGAAGAATTATCCGAACGCTCAGCTTAGAATAGACGGAACACCTAAAGTTGTATGTCCTTATTACTTAGGGCTGATAAGCAGAGATGATTGCAGGAAAGACCATAACTGCGCTAAATGTTGGAATCAGCCTTTACCTATCAAGGAAGGTGAAGAGTGATGGAAATTATGTACAACGAAAAAACAGGAAAGTTTGAACCTGCTAAAAAGCCGTATAAGACCATTGAAATCAAATACGAAACCGAAGAAGACTACAACAATTTTGAAAAAATACTTGAGTTAAGTAAGTCAAGAAAGCCTATTTTGGTCGATGGACAGGTTATCCGTTATGTGACTACATATGAGTGTCCTAACTGCGGAAGGCAATTCACAGGAAAAGGCATAGCAAATTACTGCTATAATTGTGGGCAGAGGTTTGACTGGTCTGGCAAAATGGAGTGTGAAAACAATGATTGAAAAAGAATTAAAAATCCGTGATATTTGCGGTGACTATGCTTTGGATATACCGTTCGCAGACGGTAGTGTAAACACGATATACTTTAATTCAAAACGAAATGCTGAAACAGTTAAGCATATTATCGAAGTTGACGGTAGTAAACTCAACGAAGCAACCGTGTGTGATGTGCAAGAGATTAAACACGGAAAGTGGAATTTTGAAAAAGATATTTGCGGATGTACTTGGTTTATTTGCCAAAACTGCCATAAACATATCATTATGACAAAGCATAGATTGTATCCATATTGCCCTTACTGTGGGGCAAAAATGGATAAGGAGTGTGAAAAGTAATGGCATTCCCTGAAAAGCTAAAAGCGTTAAGGCTTGAAAACGGCTTAACGCAAGATGAGTTGGGTGAAAAGCTCTTTTTGAGCAGGACAAGTATATCTTACTATGAGCAGGGAAAATTTGAGCCTACTATCGAAACCATAATTGCTGTGTCAGATTTATTCAATGTCACAGCAGACGAATTGTTGAGATAAGGAGTGATATAGAATGAAATATTATTACAAATTGATTAACAACGAAACAAATGAAATAGAGAGCTATGTAGAAAGTTCTGGATGTATAAGACCTGAAAACCTTTGCGATATACTTGGACTTAGTGGATATCACGCTATAAATTGTACAAAACAGGAATATGACGAAGAATCGTATGATGAAAATACCTGAACTAAAAATCAAGCCTTGTCTGAGTTGCGGTGTAAAAAATAGATAAGGAGTAAACGAAAGGAATGGGGAAGATGAATGACGGTTTCTGAATTGTGCCATTTGTTACAATATTTGGTGACTGATGGGAAAGGTGATTATCAGGTTACTTGTGAAGCTTTCACTGTTGGCATTGACGATGAAATCGAAATAGATAATAACAATAAAGAGATTTCATTTTGAAAGGTGGTGATGTATATGCTTGTAAACAGCAACGCTGATAAATAAAGTTAGGAGGAATTGAATGAAGAAATTTGAAAAAACAGTGTATGTCAGCCACAAATACGGTGGTGACAAAAATAATCTCAAAGAGGTTGAAGAAATAATTAAAGCACAGCAAAAGAAACATCCGAATTATATGTTTATTTCACCGATACATATGTTTGGCTTTCTGTACAACGATATGTCTTATGAGGATGGGCTTGAACTTTGTCTGTATCAGCTTGCCGAGTGCGATGAAATATGGGTGACAGGCGAAAAATGGTACGATTCAACAGGTGTTATCAAGGAAATTGAGTACGCAAACGCACATAAAATTGATGTTTTATTCGTAACAAACGCAGAAGATAATCCACACAAAATTGAAGGTTCTGCTGATTACATTAGAGGTTTGGCTAAAGGTATAAAGCTTGGCAAAAAAGAATGGCAAGAAAACACGAGCAAAAAAAATAAAGTCGCATACATAAATGAAGATGACATTGTTCGTACATATGTATATTATCCCACGGACTTGTGTTGGGGTGTACCTGATGTGCAGGTTGTAGTTGAATGCCCTTTCTGTAAACATCTGAACACAACTATTCTTCATAACGAAAAATCATCACGAACACCTTGTGACAATTGTCATAACCTGCTTGACTTTAGTCATCTTACATATGGTGGTGTTCTCAGGAAGAATGGGTGATTAAATGAAAGTAATTAAACGAGATGGTCGAGAAGTTGATTTTGACCGCAATAAGATTATTTCTGCAATTGGAAAAGCAAATAGTGAATCCCACGCAAACCATGAAAAAACATTGTCTGATGATGAAATTAAAAATATCGCTACAAGAATTTATGATAAGCTCAGACGAAGTAAGAGAATTTACTCAGTTGAAGATATACAGGACTTAATTGAAGAATATATAGATAAATACGGCTGTTTTTCTTTGGCAAAAAGATACACACTTTACCGATACAAGCAGAGTTTAATCCGTAAGAAGAATACTACTGATGATGCAATCCTTTCACTGATTGATTTAAGCAATGAGAATATCAAACAGGAAAACTCAAATAAAAATCCCACTATCATTCCTACTCAGCGTGACTATATGGCAGGTGAGGTCAGCAAAGATTTGACTGATAGAGTTTTACTTCCTCAAGATATTGTTGAGGCTGACAGAGAAGGAATTATTCATTTCCACGACAAGGATTATTTTGCACAGCACACTTATAATTGCTGCCTGTGTAATCTTGATGATATGCTCCAGAATGGAACGGTTATCAGTGGCACTATGATTGAAAAACCACATAGTTTTTCAACGGCTTGTACAATTGCGACACAGATTATTGCTCAGGTTGCCAGTAGTCAATATGGCGGACAGAGTATCAGTCTTACTGCTCTCGCACCGTTTGTGGATATTAGCCGACAGCACATTAAAGATGAGCTGAGAAGAGAGTGGAGTCAGTGTGGATTTGAAACTGACGAAAATAAGATTGCCGAGATAGCCGAAGAAAGACTTCAGAAGGAAATCAACAAAGGTGTTCAGACAATCCAATATCAAGTAGAGACACTTTTAACAACTAATGGACAAGCTCCTTTTATTACAGTGTTTATGTATCTTAATGAAGCTAAGAATGAACAGGAAAAACATGACCTCGCTATGATTATCGAGGAAACACTTAATCAAAGATATAAGGGTGTAAAAAATGAAAAGGGTGTGTGGATTACACCTGCGTTTCCAAAGCTTATTTATGTACTTGAAGAGGACAACATTACTGAGGATAGCAAGTATTGGTATCTTACAGAGCTTGCCGCAAAATGTTCAGCTAAACGACTTGTACCTGATTACATTTCAGAAAAGGTGATGAAAAAGCTAAAAGAAGGAAATTGTTTCCCTTCGATGGGTTAAACGGCTCATCTAAAACTCCGTGAACATAAATCAAAATGGTGTGCATTACACGAATAGGAACTGTAGGAAATGACAGCTAAGTAGTGTGCTAACAGGGGACTTTCGGGGTGAAACTTAGACTTGAACTATCCTGTGCCAAGACGCATATGCGTAAGGTCAAGAGGCTATCGAAAGCATAGCACAAATAGCTTTGTGTGATGAAGTGAGTAGAGTACATCTGAATAATGATACAGATGGAAGTGCGGAGTGAGCGAGTTAGCATAATAACTCCCAAAGATATAGTCCAGACTGTTGATACCGAACAGTCAGTGTAGAAGCTTTTTATCACCGTACAAAGAAAATGGTGAATATAAATTTTACGGCAGATTCAACAAAGGCGTAGTTACAATCAACCTTGTTGATGTAGCCTTATCGTCAGGTAAAGATAAAGAGAAGTTTTGGAAAATTTTCGATGAGAGATTGGAGTTGTGTCATAAAGCCCTCTTGTGCAGATATGAGAGACTGAAAGGAACAGTGTCGGATGTAGCTCCGATTATTTGGCAACACGGTGCATTAGCAAGACTTCAGAAAGGTGAAACCATTGATAAGTTACTTGTTGGTGGTTATTCGTCAATATCACTTGGCTATGCAGGATTGTATGAGTGTGTAAAGTATATGACAGGCAAATCTCATACAGATCCGGAAGTAACACCGTTCGCACTTGATATTATGAGATATATGAACAAAAAGTGTGATGAATGGAATGAGCAACTTGATTTAGGCTTTTCGTTGTATGGTTCTCCAATTGAAAGCACAACTTATAAGTTTGCAAAATGTTTACAGCGCAGATTTGGTATTATCGAAGGTATTACAGATAAGAACTACATTACAAATAGTTATCATGTAAATGTCAGAGAACCTATTGATGCCTTTGCAAAACTGAAACTTGAATCACAGTTTCAGGCATTAAGTTTGGGCGGTGCAATTAGTTATATTGAAACTTCTAATTTGCAAAATAACACAGAAGCTGTCCTGTCTGTTATGCAATTCATCTACAACAATATCATGTATGCTGAACTCAACACTAAAAGTGATTACTGTCAAGCGTGCGGATATGACGGAGAGATTGATGTAATAGAAAATGAAAACGGTAAACTTATTTGGAAGTGTCCAAGCTGTGGCAATACAGATGAAAGTAAATTGAACATCTCTCGGAGAACTTGTGGGTTTGCTATAAGCCCACTTTAAACCGAATAAACTGCGGGGAAGTCCCCATAACCTTAATGGCTACAACATAGCTGGAAACGGCAGGTGTGAATGCGGTATAGGATTAAATCTGTCAGTCCGATAGGATAGAAACCATAAAAACATTAAGCAAGGGATTACCGAGTGTGCAAGTCACTCTTACGCAACGAAACTCCTTAACAGGCAACGCTGATGGAGGACGCTCAACGACTATAATTTCGGGGAATTGTTTCTTATGCAAACAATGATATTGTATAGTCTACTCCCCTAATAAATATCGGGAAACCGAGGGTATAAAAGGATATAGGAACTAACTTCTGGAATCAAGGAAGAACACAAGAAATCAAAGAAAGATATGTGCATTTAGGTGGCAACGAGTGAATTACATCAAAATCACTAAACACGATATTGCCAATGGAATTGGAGTCAGAGTTGTGCTATGGGTAAGTGGTTGTACCGTTCATTGTTACAATTGTCACAATCCTTCGACTTGGGATTTTACAGCCGGACAACCGTTTACTAATGACACTATGACTGAATTACTTGAAGCGTTAAGTCCTGATTATATATCGGGGCTAACGCTCTCAGGTGGGCATCCATTGGAGCAAGTAAATCAACAACAAATATCTAATATTGTAAAAACGGTCAAGACCAAATTACCAAGCAAAACAATATGGCTATATACAGGTTATACATATGAACAGATATTGAAATCTAAGTTTATTGCAAACGAAATCTTGCCTTATATAGATATTCTTGTTGATGGAAAATATGATGAGTCGCAAAGAGATATTTCTCTTGCTTGGTGTGGCTCAAGAAACCAAAGGGTAATCAAAGTTCGAGAAAGCTTGAAATTAGGGCAAGTAGTAACACTATAAGGAGATGGTAAATATAAATTATTTGAAAAATCCTTTTAATTATATTGGCGGTAAATACAAATTGCTGCCTCAGATTCTACCTCTCTTTCCGAAGAAAATTGATAAATTTGTAGATTTGTTCGGAGGAGGTGGAGAAGTTTCACTAAATGTGAATGCAAAACAGGTTGTGTATAACGACAAATGTAAACCACTCGTTAATATCTTCAGAAATCTTGATAGCAAATTCGTAGACGAAGTTAAAGAAATGATTGATACATACAAATTGAATAAGTTTAGTAAGCAAGAATTTCTTAATTTAAGAAGTTACTATAATACAAATCTGAAAGATAAGCTTGATAGAGAAAATGCAGTAGCTTTATATTGCTTAATTACTCACGCATTCAACTATCAAATAGCCTTTAATAAGAATAGAGAGTTTAATATGCCGTCTGGTGCAAGCAGGTCTTACTTCTCTAAGTCATTAGAGGATAAACTTGTAAAATACATAGAAGCTATCGACAAGAAAAATATTAGTTTTTACAGTAGCGATTTCCATAATTTGAATTTAGATTCGCCAGAATTTAATGACACTTTCTATTATTGTGATCCACCTTATTTGGCTACTGACGGCACATATAATTCAAGAGATTATTTTTGTAAATGGTCAGAAGATTATGAGAGAGAGCTTCTTAATTTACTTGACATTATTAACTCAAAAGGTGGTAAATTTGCTTTGTCGAATGTTACAGAACACAAAGGCAAAGAAAATACAATTCTCAAAGAGTGGAGCAAGAACTACAACACACATTATCTAATCAAAGACTACAATAATTGCAACTATCAAACTAAGGTAAAAACAGGCAACAGTTCAATAGAAGTTTTAATTACAAATTATTAAAGGAGATGACGAAAATCAAAACAGCTAAAGAGTTAGAAGATACAATCAACTTTTTTACACAAACAACTGAAGATTTTCAAAACAATATTAAAAACGAATCATTGCACGACTACGAAACACAAGATATCTTACATAAACTTGAACTTGAAGATGTGTCGTATCACGACACTGCCAAACTTGGGAAAGCTTTAACGAAAGTTAGAAAGAACCGTAGAAAAGCAAAAGATAGTGTAGAACTTAATGCTCCATTAGTAGAATGGATTCAGTCACATTCTGATGTGTTGAAATCATTGCAAAAAATTCTTGGAGAAACCAGAAAAATTGAGGACAAACAGCGTAGAAGAATGTATGTCCCAAGAACGAAGATTGTTGAGGAGGTAATTCGTTGATAAATACAGGGTGGGCATTTAAGCCTAATGGGAATGAACTTCGTGAAGAAAATCTTGCAATATATAAGAAACTTGCACCGAAAGCAAAATCGATTTGGCTGAACTTTCACACAAAGAAGTACGATGTTACACAAGATGACTTGCAGAATTATATGTGTTACACGCAGGAGGGACATGGTTACGGTAATATTACATACAAGGTGTTGAGTAATCCGTTCAATTTCACAGAAGATGAACAGGCTCTGATTTGCGATGGTGGCAATCTTTGTTTTGGTTATCGCAAATTGGGTAACTTGATTACGATTTATACAGATTAAATTGTTTCAATTAAACAAATGTTTGTTGAAATGAAAAGGAGAACGATAAATGATTCATTTTGTGAGCAGAAAACAGATTGACGCCATCATTAAAGAGTGTCAAAAGTTAGATGAGCTAATGGTACTTGTCGTAATGCAAGAAGATGGAAGTGGTTTTACTGTTGTGTGTGATCATATTGTATCGCATTGTGATGATTTGATTTACACACACATAACAAAAGGACATGCTTCGTTTGTATTTAGCAATAATAGTAAGATTGAGGTGGTTACAGACAAATACAAAGGTAAAGGTAAGAAATACAATAGTATGATTATAGACAAAAACATTGACTCGGAGCTTATTAAAACCTTCTGCGCTCCGTCCAATCTATCTTACAAAGAAAAAATGGAATTAAGAAGGAGAATGATAAATGTATATTGTACAAGTAAGACACATACAGGATAAAAACGCAAAAAGATATACATGCAAAGTCCCAGATAATGAATCTCTTAATAAAGGAGATATGGTTCTAACACGAAATGTTAATGGTAAAGAGAGTGTTGCGATTTGTGTTACAGATAGCGAAAACCTTTCGACTAATGCCATTGATATGATTATGTGTGGTGCTGAAGTGCTGAGTGAAGTTGTTGGAATATATAAATTTTGTAAGTTTAAAACTGAATCCGAAATAGATTTGAAAAATACCGCAAGTGAATACACACAAGCAATAGCAAAATATCATACAGCAACAAATCCAGAGGTGTAAAAATGGCAGATAAAACACGAGTTTTAAATAATATCAATGTGTTGTCTCTTTTTGATGGAATGTCGTGTGGTATGCTTGCTTTGCAACGAGCAGGCATTACAGTGAAAAATTACGATGCCTACGAAATAGATAAATACGCAATTCAAGTTTCTAAACATAATTTTCCTAATATAAAACAACACGGTGATGTTTTTGATACTGATTATAAACAATATGAAAATATTGATATTCTTATGGGGGGGAGTCCTTGTACTTATTGGTCAATTGCACAACGAAAAAACCGTGAAACCGAAGCCAGCGGTCTTGGATGGGATTTGTTTCAACAATACATAAAGGCATTAAATACAGTTAAACCCAAATATTTCATCTATGAAAACAACTATTCGATAAGTAAAGATATACGCAAAAGCATTGATGAAGCATTTGGCATTGAAGCTATAATGATTAATTCAGCTTTACTATCGGCACAACAACGAAAGAGATTATATTGGGTAGGTTGCAGACAAGATGATGGTACTTATCGGCAAGTGCCAATAAACCAACCACCAAATCTTGGAATTAAAGTAAAGGATATTTTAGATAGCGGAAAAGCATGGACAGATAAGTCTTATTGTTTGACTAAAAGTTACAATGGAGCTGTCATTTGGAATACGCTTGAGAGGAAGCAAAGGACTATGATAGCAGAACCATTAGAAACAGATTTCACTCCTAAGAAAGTTGGTGCTTTGCCAAGACCAAATGGGGAATTAAGTAATAGTCAAGGTTTTCGTTTGTACTCGGTTGATAATAAAGGAGTGTCTCTAACTGCTAATGGAGGTGGTGCTGGAGCTAAAACAGGGTTATATGCAGTACCATTCAATTCAAAAAAAGAGCATAACAAAAATTCCCTATGTTACAGTGTTTCGGATAAAACTGTAAACATTAAAGGAAATACATATCCAATCAACCTCAGCGATGGATTGTATCAATTTAGAAAGTTATCTGTTGCAGAATGTAAAAAACTCCAAACTGTACCAGACACCTTTGACTTTAGTGTCGTTAGTGATAATCAAGCATATAAATGCTTAGGAAATGGTTGGACGGTAGATGTTATTGCTTGGTTGTTAGAAGCTATCAAGGCTACAAATATAAAGGAGTGATTTAATGCTTTCAAAGCCACAATTCGGTTGGACAGATATTACAATTGGCGATTGGACAGGCAAATTGAGTTATATAGACGATGTGCCTGTAGTTCTACTGAATGCCTTCTACAATGTTTTTAGCAATCAAAAACCCGAAGTTGTATGTTTCGATGCTGAGAGTATGAATTATTGGATTGTGTTTGATTTGTTAGACACGATTATCATAACGGAAGATGAAAATTGTCAATACAGTGTAAGTCGTCAGAATGTTAGTGTCGAGGAACTGGGTATGCAAATGTGGGATGACATTTATCGGGAGTTGAAAGACTGGGCTTATTGGGCGATTGACGATAATAATGCTAAGGATTATGACGAGCGTAAAGAACTCTTGCATAACAAACTTCAACAACTTGAAGATATTATACTTTTTGAACTGGAACAACGCTTATCTACTTGGATGAAGGAGTGTGACAATGAAAATCATCAAACAAGGCAAACCTGAGTTGCAAATCAAACCATCAAAACCAAATACAATATCCTGTTCAGAATGTGGATGTGTATTTCAATATGATGATTATGACACACATTATGCCACAAACATAAGTTACGACTGGGAGGACGAGGACTGGGATGAATGGATTGTTTGTCCTTGGTGCAACACAGAAATTTATGGAATTTTTAATTTTGAGGAGAATTAGATGTGTAATGTATGCAAAAACTTGCCTTGCAAACCCACTTGTCCTCATGCTCTCGATCCACCAGTTATGGCAGTCTGTCATCAGTGTAGCAACAAATTAAGATATGACTATACATATTTTCGAGATAAATACGACAATATCTTCTGTTCTCGTGAGTGTGCTGAGGCATATTACGACATTCAAGAATATGATTGGACAGAGAGTGATATAAAACACAATGTAATCAAGGAGCGTAACTATGGAAATTATTAAACAAGGCGAACCTGAGCTGCAAGCAGTTGAAACAATGTATGAAGAAGAATGTCCGAGATGTCATTGTCAATTTCGTTTTAATATTAATGAAACACATCATGGAGATCTTATATATGATGACTGCATGTATATTCGGTGTCCGTGGTGTGGATATGAAATTCAAGAGTATTTTTAAAAGAAAGATTTTAATATGTTGCAAATGCAACGGAATGGTGGAAATTTGAATGAGTGATTTAGAAACAACAATTAATTTTCTTCAAGAAGATAAAACAATGACTGTATTTACTTCTCAAAGAAAATGGCTAAATAAACTTCTTAAATATGCAAACGAGAAAGACAGCAATGTAATTATTACACATAAAAACACAGATGGCTCTGCAATGTTTGAAATTCCTGTTAGTTGGTTAAAGATTTCACCGCCACGAAGACATAAAATGTCAGATAAAAGAAAAAAAGAGTTAGCAGAACAGCTTGCTAAAGCAAGAGAGACAAGAAATAATAAAGTCAACGGAAAGGATTATGACTCGAAATGACTCGAAAAAGATTTAAAAAACTGATGTATTCACTTGGGTATCAGCGTAATAGTATTAACCAATGGATATCTCAATTCCGAAAAGAAAACGCTTCAGATAGTAGATCGTACTTATTCTGCTATCTTTATTACCCATATCTTCATTATCGTGAAAATCTTGACCACTTCTTTGAGTCTGGAGAAGGCTCTTTCGATAAATGCAATGACATATTCAATACGGATTGTGATTGGGTGTTTCAACACTTGCGTTATGTAGCAAATGAAGATGTTTGACAATCGATATTATATGAATAAATTGTTTAGTGCGGTAGTTAAATTTGCACACAGAGGTGAATAAAATGATTCAAATTATTAGAGAAGGTGATCTTAAATCACCAGTAATTAGATTTAATTGTCTTAGATGTAAGTGTGTTTTTGACGCAGATAAGGATGACTACAAACTGATAGCAACTTCAGGTGACTTAGCATATATAACAGATTGTCCGCATTGTCACAAAAGAGTGGCTCGTATGATGATAAAAGATAGGAGATATATATGATTTACTATTTAACTGATAAAACTCTTGAAAGAGCAATTGAGCGTTGCAGTAACAAAAATTACAATTACCTTATTGTCCTTAAAGATAACAGAAATTTTGACGAAATTTCTATTTCAATTCTCGAACAGGCGATTACGAGCGATACATACTGGAATACTTCGTCATATTTAACCTATGACCGTATTTCTTTTACAACAGGCACAATCACCATCTATAAAGATTCGTTAATTACAAACGATTTTAAGGGCGTTTATGATGAGATACTCATTGACGAATTGGTAGAAGATAGTAAATGGGAAATGCTTGCTGAACACACAAATAGACACGGTTCATATAAAGAGAAGTATAAGTCAAAGGAGGAGCTTAGTTTTGCATAAGAACATTGATTATGAGTCCTTGCTTAGTTTTGTACAGGACAACCCTAACGCCGGTATATCACTGACAATATCAGAGAATGAATTTGACCAAGTAATTGAGACTATTATATCGGCATTGATTACCAACGAAACACCACCAACACAATTAGTTAGTTATTTGGAATATAGAACTCATCATATCTACATTGAATTTGTCAACGAAGCAACGCTTGAAATAAACACAATTGAGGGGTGATAAAATGAAAAGAAAACCTATCCCTAAACCAGTAAGATTTAAAGTATATGAAAAATACAACGGACATTGTGCATATTGTGGTTGTGAACTTGAACTAAAGGATATGCAAGTTGACCATATTGAAAGTGTGTATTGGTATAACGGTGTAAATGATATTAAAAATTACAATCCTGCTTGCAGAATGTGTAATTTTTATAAATCAACAATGCCTATTGAAGATTTTAGAGGACAGTTAGGCAAGCTAACTTCAAGACTCGAAAAGACTTTTATTTATCGTTTAGCAAAAAAATATGGTTTAATTCAGGAAGTTGAAAAGCCTGTGAAATTTTATTTTGAAAAGGAGGATAACCAATGAACGACTATAAAACCAAACTTTTATCCGAGTACAAAGAACTCGTAGATAGGATTAGTAAACTGAGGGTGTTTCTTAATAAATGGGACAACGGACAACTTTCGTTTGTCCCAAAGCCCTCAAGGGCAATCTATTCAAGACAACTTGAAGCAATGTGTACTTACAAGATGTGTCTTGAAAGTAGAATGCTGACGGACAGAATACCCTTTAAGGAGGTTGAAAATGTTTAAATTTAAACCATACATAACGGTTATTGGGGAAAACGGCTTAACGGTAGATTTTGAGTTGTCGCAACTCAGCACCGTTATGGTAAACAATATTGATATTGATAATGGGTTAGTTTGGTGTAATGAAGTTTATATCGAAACTAAGGCGATTGATTTATCAGTTCTCGAACGCAGAAGTTCTCGTTTTAAGTTATTTGCTAACACTGTTACACAGATTATTCTTCATCCTTATAGAACAAAAAGCAAATCTCTAATCTTGCATTTAGACACTGATGCCAAAGTTATACATAATAAAGACACGAACACAATTATTATTTCAAACTTATCAGATACGGAGGCGGTGGAGAATGGGTAAAATCACAATCTTACCAGAAACAACCATTGATCCAATTTCATTAATGGGCAGACGGGCAGGCATATGTTGGGGAGCAGATATTACAGACAGCGAAAAAAACTACAAACGAGGTCTTGATTGTATTAAATCTAATCATGGTAGAGTGTTTGAATTTGTAAACATTGAAGCAATTATTGAAGGTTACTCGGCAAGAGTAATTAGGGAATGGTACACACATATTGGTGGCAGTCCTACACGACTTCAGAGCAGTACAAGATATATCAACTACGATAACTTTGAATACATAATTCCCAAAACAGTACAGACTGAAGAACAGAAAGCTTGGTACAACAACGCTATTGATACTATCAGCCAAACACTTAAGAATCTTGAAGAAAGTGGTGTCAAGAGAGAGGATGCTGCAATGTTACTTCCGTTGGGTATGGCAACTAAAATTGTAGATAAAAGAAATGTTAGAAATGTTATTAGTATGGCAGAACAGAGAATGTGTTCGAGAGCGTATTGGGAGTATAGAGAACTCTTTAACGAATATATAAAGCAGTTAAAACTCTATTCAGAAGAGTGGGCAACACTAATTCCTATGGTTGTAAAACCAAAATGTGAAACACTTGGATATTGCCCTGAGAAATACAGTTGTGGAAGAAAACCACAGAAAAAGTGATAAATTGTGGGGAGCAAATATATCCTACTTAATAGTAATTTGTTCCCCAATACATTAATACAGGAGGAATTATTTGAAAGATTGGACAGGAAACAGTAAAAGTGTTCATTCCGTTTTAGGAGCTTCTAACCACTCTCTCAAAGAGAGGGAAACAAATGATTATTATGCTACAGAACCTAAAGCTGCTGAACTTCTACTTGAAGTAGAAGATTTCGCTCCTAATATTTGGGAGTGCGCTTGTGGAGAATGCCATTTGTCTAAAGTATTTGAGGCTCACGGTTACAATGTTAAGTCAACAGACTTAATTTATCGTGACGGAGGAATGTCTGAAACATTCGATTTTTTAACAGAGTCAAAACCTAATTCGTGGAACGGCAGTATTATTACAAATCCGCCTTATAAATACGCTTATGAGTTTGTTGAGAAAGCGTTAGATACAGTTACAGAAGGCAACAAAGTGGCAATGTTTCTTAAACTGCAATTTCTTGAGGGTAAGAAACGAAGAAAGTTGTTTGATAACACCCCGCCACAGGCAATCTATGTATCAAGTTCAAGACTTTTATGTGCCAAAAATGGAGATTTTGAAAGCACAACATCAAGTGCTGTAGCTTATGCTTGGTATGTATGGCAGAAAGGGTATAAAGGGAACACAATTGTTAAATGGATTAATTGAGGAGGAATGTTATGAAGGACACAATATATCTCATATCTGTATGTGTATTATGGTTTTGTTTATCGCTTAATTTAACAACTCGTATTAGAGAGCGAAACCAGTATTATGTAAATAAAAAATTACATAAAGCTATTTATCGTTACACAGAGTTAGGAATAGCTTTTGTTATAGGTGTAATGTTAGTAAATATATTGATTTAAAGGAGTAAATATAATATGAAATACATTAAAAAAGCAATACCAATTGAAGCCTTTCAGTATAAAGGAGACTTCACTATTCCTATATGGGCAATTAAAGCGTATAAAGACGGTTTGCTTTATTTTAAAGATGATGGAAGTTTATATATTCATACACTTAAAGGTGAAATGAAGTGTGACTTAAATAGCTACATAGTTCAGGATGTCAGAGGTGAGATTTATCCTTGTAGACAGGACATCTTTGAGAAAACATATATGGCGGTGGAAAAATAAAATTTAGGATTTATAAGGAAAGAGGTGAAATATATGTTTTACATTACTGGTGATTTACATGGTGAATATGACATACACAAACTGAGTTCTAAACGATTTCCAATGGGTAACAACCTAACACGAGATGATTACCTAATTATTTGTGGTGACTTTGGCTTAGTGTGGAATAATGGAAATTCTGAAATGTATTGGCGAGATTGGCTTAATAACAAACCGTGGACAACCTTGTTTGTAGATGGAAACCACGAAAAATTCCCTTTACTGAATCGTTACCCTATAACTAAAAAGTGGGGTGGAAAGGTGCATCAGATTGAAGATAATATTTACCATCTAATGCGTGGACAAGTGTTTGAAATTAACGGCAAAACATTTTTTACAATGGGCGGTGCATCGAGCCACGATATACAGTATCGCACAAAGAATGTTGATTGGTGGGAAGAAGAACTACCCAATAAAGCTGAAATGCAGGAAGGGTTGACAAATCTTGATAAACATAACTGGAAGGTAGATTATGTAATTACGCACTGTGCTCCAACCGAATTTATCACCAGTTGTATCAATATGAGATACAGTCCGGACACTTTAACCGAATACCTACAGCACATTGATGACAAGTTGGATTATGAGCATTGGTATATGGGACATTATCACCTTGATGTTACATTTGGTTCAGATTCAGAAAAGCAAAAGCATATTTTGTATAACTATGTGGATGTGATTGATTAACACGGAAAGGATAACGAATATATGGGAATGGTAATTTGCCTTATATCACTTTATTTATTGAACGCAAATGGAATTATAGTACCTGATGGATGCTTTATTATTGCATGGAGTTTTTCTATTGTGACTGCGGTAGCAACTTTACTTTCAGCAATTGGTCAAGTAATGAGCGATAAAAAATAATTAAGGAGAGTTAAATATGGAAATTAAAATTAAATACTTTACAACAGACATCGAAAAGATTAAGCAAATCCCGAATGGAGATTGGGTTGACTTAAGGTCGGCTATTGATATTACACTCAAAAAAGGTGAGTTTGCTATTATTTCACTCGGAGTAGGAATGAAGTTGCCGTTTGGCTATGAAGCTCACATTGTACCAAGAAGTAGCACTTACAAGAATTATGGCATTATTCAGACAAATCACATGGGAGTGATTGACAACTCTTATTCGGGTGATAACGACCAATGGGGTATGCCCGTAATTGCAATGAGAGATACAACCATACATAAAAACGATAGAATTTGTCAGTTTCGCATCACACAGAAACAGCCTGATTTTGAGTTTACAGAAGTAGAATGTCTTGACACAAAAAGTCGTGGCGGCTTTGGTTCAACAGGCAAGCAGTAAGGAGGAATAACTGTGATTACATATAATGATTTTGAAAGATACCTTGCCAAAATTCAAAGAATCCATGAACTTGAAGATAAGATTTTGAATCTTGGTGATGAGTATAGTGATTTGGTTTTAGAATATGTATCGCCATTTGCATATCATGGTGTAACTATGGAGGATGAGTTGATTGACTGTCTCGAAAAAGGTTTAAACCTTAAGCCTGATGAATACGGTGAGACTTGGATATCGTATTGGGTTTGGGAGACAGATTGTGGTCAAAGAAATACAATTGTAAAAATTGACAATAAAGAAGTAAGCATTGCAGAAATTGCTAACTTATGGAAAGTTATCGAATGGGAAAGGTCGGGAGAATTGAATGAGTAAACAAACGATTGTAGTTAATCTTTATGGTCAGCCTTCCTGTGGTAAATCCACAGGGGCTGCTTATATATTTAGTCAGTTGAAAATGAGGGGTATTGACACGGAACTTGTCACTGAAACGGCTAAAGATATAGTATGGGAGCATAATGATACTGCCTTAACTAACCAATTATATATACTTGGTTTACACTCACAAAGATTTTGGAGACTGAGAAATCAGATTAGAGTAATTGTAACTGACTCGCCAATCCTATTGACCGAAATTTATAACTCATTTGAAAAGTGTGGTTTTTACCCCTCAAAATCTATTGAAAAGTGTGTAAACGATACCGCCGAAGCGTTTAGTTCTCTCTTTGATAACTTAAACTTCTTTGTTAAGCCTGTTAAAAAATATAATCCAAATGGCAGATTACAAACCGAAATTGAAGCAAATAATATAGGTACACGAATTGAATCAATGCTAATCGAAAAGAATATCCCATATGAAATTATCAAAGGCAACCAAAAGGGGTACGATAAAGCTGTACAACTAATTGTGGATTACATTGACCGAGAGGATAAAATGGATGCTATTAAAGAGGATAGAGAAAGGAATGGATTGAATGTTGTTTGAGGTTTATAAAGACGGACAAGGCAAATTTATGTGTAGTGATACAAGTTGTTTGCCAACGGAAAGCCAGCTTAAAAGCATGAACAAAAATGGGTATGAATTTAAGTTGAACGGTAAGAAAGCAACGCTAAAAAGCGTATTGAAATTGATTGAAAAGTAAATATAGATAATAACAATTTAATATTAGTTAGGTAGGTGTTCATATGAAACCAATGCTTACTCCAAAGGATATTATGGAAATTTTTGGTGTCAGTAAAAACACTGCATATAAAATGGTTAGACAAAAAGGCTTTCCTTCAATTAAAGTGGGAAATAGGTATGTTGTTAGAGAAAGTTCCCTTGAGAAGTGGATTGAAACGAACGAAGGTCGAGAATTTATTTTACTTGAAAGAAAAATTTGAAATTTCATAAAATTTTACCATAAATTTTTTCAAAAACTCTTGACTTTATTCGTTCCATCCGTTATAATAGTCACTGTTGAGTTGAGAACAGACAACATTTTTAAAGTCACAACTGTTGTCAAACTGTTGTCAAATTCAAATTTTGAATTCAAAAAATGTAGTGTTTAAGCCAAAAGTAGGCACTCCGACTAACTGCCTTCTAAGCAGTAGGTCAGGGGTTCGAGTCCCTTTTGGCGCGCCACTTATGGTGGGATTAGCGTAGTTGGTTAACGCGCCAGTTTGTGGCACTGGAGACCGCCGGTTCGAATCCGGCATTCCACCCCATTTGACTCATTAGCTCAGTTGGCAGAGCACTTGACTTTTAATCAAGGTGTCCGGAGTTCGAATCTCCGATGGGTCACCAACAGCCGCTGAAGAAATTCTTTGGCGGCTTGTTTTTTTAATAATCAATAAAAGTAGAATATATACTGAGCCGTCGCCAAGCGGTAAGGCAACGGACTTTGACTCCGTCACCCGTGGGTTCGAATCCCGCCGGCTCAGCCAAACAAAAAAGCCAGCAAACAAGCCTTATTCAGTATTTATCGGCTTATTTGCTGGTTTTTGAAAAACATTTTTTTGCGTTAAAACTTGATTTTTTGCTTTAAAAATTGATTTTTTGCTTTAAAATCCAACACGAAATCCAACACGAAATGAATAAATTACGCTGGCTTTTCTGATTTTGAATTGCAGTCGGATTTATTTTTGGAATTTGAGTAGGCGAAAACATTTAAAATTTTCTTTGTGAGTTCATCTGCGTGGTCTTTGAGAGTGTGCTGGTAAATTCGTTGGAGAGTTTCAACATTCTCCCAGCCGCCTATCTCGGCTATGTATTTGTCTGGGATTCCTTGAGCGTGCAGTTCGGAAGCAAAATAATGGCGCAATGAATGAAATTTGAAATACGGTAATTCGGAATTTTTTCGGCACTTTTTGAAATGGTCGTCAATGATGCCCGGATTGATACCGAAGTGATTCCATTTAAGACATTCTTGTATCAGTTCTCTGTCGAGTGGGACAACACGGTTGCCGGCAAAGCTCTTTGGAGTTTTTTTCAAAATCCAGTTTTTGCCCGAATCCTGAACAAGTGACTTGTTGATTATAACACCGAAGTCTGTAAAATCGTCAGGGGATAGGGCAGATATCTCAGAACGGCGTAAAGATCCGTGACTTGCGAGCAACACGGGAACTCTAACATAATCATCGCAGAAGTCAAGCAATGTGTTGATTTGTTCTGTTGTCGGCACGGCAACTTCAACTTTTTGTTTTTGCGGAAGTCTGATTTTGGATAAATCCAATTGACGATAATACACACTCATTACGGAGTGAAACAATCCGTATATATTTCTAACACTCTTAGGAGAATGTGTAACTGCAAGCTCGCTTACGGAAGCTTGAACAAGTTCGGCGGTGATGTTCCTCAGCTTCATCGGCATAAGCAATTGCAAATATTTATTTTGGTATTGCTCATAACCCCTAATTGTTGACGGACTTGACACACCTCGCTTGATGCCTATGTATCTTTCGTATGCCTCTTTAAGCGTGAGATCGTCATAACTTGCCGAACTTCTCTGTCTGTTGTGGCTGAACTCCATAGCCATGTACTCGGCTTCTTTTTTCGTTTTGGCGGTAAATGACTTGTAGTGCCATTTACCTTTTTCGTCTTTGTAGTCAGGTACTAAAACACGATAGTTGCCCGATTTCAGTTTTTTGGCTTTTGCCATAATATCATCTCCTGTAATGTGGTATCGGCTCTTGTTCCACCAAGTAAAAATGCCGACACCCTTTCAATTTTCCTCGTACTGTTCCAGCAGTACGGGGATTTTTTAATTACCAAACCATTTAAAGGCTCGTCTAAATCCTGCTTCTTCTGCTTCAGCCACCGTCATTGCGTAGAATTCCCCTTTCTTGCTGATTTTAGTAGAATCATATTGTTGGTCGAAAGGCAAATGATATATTTTTGTTTCACCATACATATCACGACCAATATTACATTTTATACATGGGTAATCATCAACTTCAATATTTTCTTTGAATTTTATACCTAAGTATTTTGCCATTTTCTTAGCCATAGGAGATAGTTGAATATTTGTTATTAAAACTCCCTTAACATTTTCTTTAGGGCAATTGTGCTCAATGCAATAGCTTGCCATAGTACCATATAGTTGAGTTATATGTTTTTCATGTATTTCTTTTTTTGAACTCTAATATTTACATTCTCTTGTAGACTTGACCACGGTTGCCGACATCAACAATTGTTATAAGAAGAATATCGTTATTGATTTCATAGATAACACGATAATTGCCGACACGCAGACGGTAAGCGTTGCTGTTTCCTGACAAGGCTTTTACATCACCGTCAGGAAGTTTTGAAACAGCTTTCAAAATCCGTTCTTGTTGATTACGGGGCTGAGATTTAATAAACTTCTGAGCCTTTTTGTTCAGTTCAATTTTATACTTCATCACAGATTTATCCCCAACTCATTGGCAAAATCTTCAAGGCTGACATTTTCGCTTGAGTCAGACGGGTTATTCTTGTATTCGTCATAGAGTTTCTGGCAGTAAGCGTCATCTTCTGCGTCATCTACGATATGTCTTAAACTTTGCAACATAGTGAGCAGTTCTTCAAGCTGTTCTTCTGAAAAGTCGTTTATAAGGTTAATAATTTTTTCTTTTGCTGACATACGGAATCCTCCTTGTTTTATAGTATTCAAAATTCAATATAAATAATATTTCCTACACGCTTGAAATCAGGCGTGTTTTTCTTTTATGTCTGAAAAATCGGGAGTTGTGTATTTTGCGTTGCCGATTAAATCTTCTGAATATTCAAGCAATTTTTCTTTTCCACTATCATTAAGCAAATGGTAATTATGCAATAGCTTTTGTGTATCATCTTTGCTTTCTATTGGTTTGACATTCCTCTTAATTTCGGAAAATGTATCTAAGATATTTTCAACCTTATAGATTTCACACAACTTTAGAAGTAAATCGGCATCAGGTTGACTTCGGGCATTTTCCCAACCGCTCACGGTCTTTCCACTCTTTCCAATGATTTCACCGACTTCATCAGCGGTCATACCTTGTTCTGCTCTCAATCTTTTTAAGACTGAGGCAATATATTCTCTTGACATTGGGTTATCTCCTTATCTGAATTATCATTATAAATATATTATATTTTCAGAAGTCAAGATTGTCAAGACATAATTCTTAATTTCTAAGAAAATTATTTTAAAAAATGCTTGACAATCTTAAAAATTAAGAGTATATTATAGTTACAATCTTAGAAATTAAGAAAGGCGGTGACATAAATGATAAGACATAACATTCTCGACATTTTTAACGAACGAATTTATGAGTTAGGAATTAAGCAGAAGTACATTGCTGAGAAGATGAACATAACACAGGACAGGTTGTCTAGAATCTTATCAGGTAAGAGTAATATGTTAGCTGATGAAATGATTACTCTTTGTGCTTTACTTGATTTAGAGATTAACCCACAACTGTTTTATTGTCAGAAAACCGCATAAGAACCGATACCACATTACAGGGAAATAACTGCAAGGGGGTGAGAAGAATGTTAGAAAATGCTGACAGAATTAAGGTTGTAAAAAGCCTTCACGCTTGAAATCAGGCGTGTTTTTCTTTTATGTCTGAAAAATCGGGAGTTGTGTATTTTGCGTTGCCGATTAAATCTTCTGAATATTCAAGCAATTTTTCTTTTCCGCTGTCATTCAGAAGGCGATAGTTGGAAATCAGTTTACTTTCAACTTGCGTGTAGCTTTGACTGTTACTCAAGTCATATAAATCATCAAGAGTAAAACCCATACTATGTACTATAGCTTTTGTACTGGTCAGAAAAGGTTCTTTTGTTTGACCGGCAAACAATTTATCAATTGTGCTTTTTGAAATTCCGGTTTCTTCTGAAATCTGTTTTGATGTTTTCCCAGAAATTTTTTTCATTTTTTTTAGCGATTCAAGCCACATTTTTTTCACCTCACAACTGAATAATACCACCTTCAAATCTATAAGTCAATAAAAAATTGCCGACTTCGGAAACATTTTTCAAAAAAGGTATTGACAATTGCGGATATCGGATATATTATAATGATAGAAATTGCTTATATCGGCAATTTCAGGAGGTGAAAGTAATGAAAAATCTCAAAGCTGAAATGGCAAGAACTGGAGTTAGCAAGGAAGATATCATGAATCTCTTAGGTTGTTCTCTGAGAACTGTTGACAATAAGTTAGATGAGATAACTGATTTTACTATTCCTGAAGCATTTAAAATCAGAGATGCTTTCTTCCGTAACATGAGAATGGAATATCTTTTCTGTTCACAGAAAACCGCATAAGAACCGACCACATTACAGGGAAATAACTGCAAGGGGGGTGAGAAGAATGATGAGTGATGATGACAGAGCAAAGGTTGTAAAGTGCCTTGTAGATTTCATTGATAAGGTTACAAAAAAAGAACGACCTTCAAAGGCAGAAGTGGAAGTTCTGCCCGAGGTCGTAAGAGCTTTAAGAGAGTTTAATACCTTGTAAAGAACCGATACCACATTACAGGGAAATAACTGCAAGGGGGTGAGGAAATCAATTCTAAGAAACTCAAAGAGTTAATAAAAAATGCAGGCTACACACAGGTAAGACTTGCAGAAGAACTTGACATATCACCCAACTCTCTTTCATCTAAAATAACGGGTAAGTCCGAATTTACTTTAAGAGAAGCAAAAAAAGTTTGTGAATGTCTTGATATAGCAGACCTGAGCAAAAGGGCAGAGTTGTTTTTGACATAAAAAAACAAGCACCGACGGTCCTTTCATCGGTACTTGTTCCCAATTTTTTTACCTGTGTAAATTGCAGTCAGAAGTGAGTACAAAGGTTTCTCTCGCTTTTTTAACTGGTGAGGAACCAGTGAACTTCGTCTCAACATCTGACATCAGCAAAAGGACTACCGATTTCTTGATTTACTGCGTCACTTAAGCGGTTTGGCTCCGCTGTGATAGCCTTAGCATTCGCATTTAACAGGAACCGGCAAAGTCAAAAGTTTGGTCAAAATAACCAACTCCTTCCTTTTGCCCAAAAATAGGCTAATTTCATTATACAAATATTTTTGTATAATGTCAAATTATTTTAAACCGATACCACATTACAGGGAAATAACCACAAGGGGGGTGAGAGGAATGGGCGACATTATCATATTGATACTTATGATTATTCTCGCAGTTTCCAAAACTATAGAGGCGGTACTAACCTTTAATGAAGTATGTGAAGATCGTTCCAATAATCATTGCAACAATCTCAACGATAGTTCCGATGATTTTCCAGAAAGACGGTTTCTTATACCACGGCTTCTTATTGCGGGAATTTGCATCGGTACGACTGTCGGATACGGAATCATAGTAGTTAAAGAAATCTTTCTGTAAGCGTTTGAGAATGTTTTCAGCAAGTGCTTTACTGCTTTTGAAATCAATAGGCAGGCATACGATGACGAAAATGCTGTCGGGAGTGAATGAGGCGGTAATATAATCATCATTCTGTGAAAAATCAAATACGAAAAATTCAAAGGCTTGTACATTAAGATTTTTAGGAATGTCATTTATATCCGCAGAAACGGTTGTGTTATCGGAACAGTATGTAAAGGTACATTTGCAGGAATCAAAAGGGACACGGCTTTTTACAGTGTCGTAAATCTCAGACAATGTCTGAGCAGTAAATTTGTTATAGCTGTCTGATGACAGCGGTGCAGTAGCTTTATATTTTGTGTTCATAATCAAACCTTCTTTTGATTTGATTATAACATAACGGTCAAGACAGACAGGGAAATAAAAGTAGGAAGAATCATTATGAATGAAATCAGAGTAAGAATTAAAGACCTCATCAAAGAGCTTCAAATGTTGCAAAAGGACGGCTACGAATGTGCCGACCTCACAATTGAAGAAGCCGAGGAAGGCGTTCCGGCTCGCATTATGCTCAGCGACTACGGCTGTGTATTTGAATGCAAAGGGGGAGAATGACTATGCAAATAATTAAAGTTAAAATTGATACCTTAATCACTAAACTTGAAGAGATCAAGGCAAGCGGACACGAAACGGTGCATTTGTCTATTGTTGAGGGTGTGCCAAAACACAAGATCCCAGCTCATGTTGACCTTGATGCAGACAAGGATTTTCGTTGTGTGCTCGAGGTGAGAAAGTGAGCCGAATCACAGTAAGAATTGATGACCTAATCAATCAGCTCAACGAAATCAAACGAGATGGTGCTGAAAAAGTTTTGCTTGAAATTGAAGAAGGTGTTGCAGACCCCGAGGAGAATTGTCCGAATAGAATAAATCTGATGCCTGCATATCATCCGGGCGATTATTGGGCAGAAGTATTTGAAAGCGACTAAGCAAAAGTCGATACCAGATTACAGGATTACAGAAATAAATAATGAAAGGGTGAGAAGAAAATGCCGAGAAAATTAGCTAAGCCCGAGGACAAATTAAAAAGGCAGTTGATTGCCAATATACAGTATGAAGCTGAAATCAGGAGTATTGACCGTGAAGGACAGGCTCTTGTGGCACATTGCTCTGAGGGTACATACAGGAAAAGACTTAAAGATCCGGGTACTTTTACCGTGGAAGAGCTGTCGAGGCTTGCCAACAAATTTGGCATACCTATTCAAAGCCTTTTCAAGGCTAGGGTGGTGTGTGATGAATGAATGACAAAACACTTGACGAACTCAACGATATGGCCAAAAGATGGATTGACGGAGAGGTTAATCATCTTGAAGTTGTGTCATTGAAATTGTTTGACCGTTTGTTGGTGCTGGAACTCGCCAACGCATACAGTATGTGTAAGGTCGGTTTGCTCAGTGAAAGATACACTGCCGCATATAAGCTGAAATTCTTTCAGGAGTATCGTGAACTGAAGCTCAAGACGGAACATTTGCTGGTTCAACAGGAACAGCAGATTGACTCCGTGAGAAATGCAAGCGTAACGCTTTCGGAAGTTTGCAAGGAATACGGCAAAGATGAGGTTGACCTCGTCAAGCTGTGCGAGTTGCAGGCAAAGGCAATTGATGAGCTGACACATGAGAATGTTCATATCAAGCTGTGGAACTCAGTCAGAGCATACAAAAAGCCGAAAGATTACGCAAGACGGCATATGAGCAAGATTGTTGATGAGCTTATAGAACGGTTTGGATGTAAGGTGCCGTTTGAACAGGTTGTTATGTCATATCTCAACACTTGCCTTAAAGACAACCGCAGAGAGATGTGGGAACAATTGACAGGCGACGATTACCCCACGAAGGCTAGACAGCAGTTGCCGGTTAAGGACGGTAACGCAAAAGGTGAGCTGGAATCAATGAAGAAACATTACGGTGTGAGAACCCAAAGAAAAATTGTAAAGGAGAACAATGAAAATGATTTTCAAAAACTGGAAGAGCAAAAGCGAAATCAAGAGAGAGTCGGCAAAAAAGGAGCTTGATATTAAGCACCTCAACAACCGCAATGTAATTGCCGACGAAATCACAAATGTACAGCTTGACATTATTGACCGACTCAAAGCAGAGAACAACGAACTCAGAGCCGAAAATGAAAGGCTCAAAGCAGAAAATCTGACACAGGGCTTTGAGTGCGTAGGAGTATCGGCTATTTGATTGTAAGGAGAATGGAAGTAAATGAAAATGAGAGTCTATAAGTGTGATAGCTGTAACAAAGTTATCACAGATCCGTACACAGTTAACATGAGGGAATTCTATTTAGGGTTTGATGCTGATTGCCTTGGCCTTATCGGGATTGCAATTCCTTTTGAATGCAAGAGAAAAATAAAAATACATCTATGTGATGATTGTTTCAAAGGCTTGCATGTTATTGCCGAAAGAAAGAAGCGTGAAAAGTAATGGAAAGAAAACCGACATTGACTACGATTGCAATCGAAAAACTTCATCCACATCCCGACAACCCTCGTAAGGTTCTCGGGGATATTGACGAACTTGCCGAAAGCATTAAGGCAAACGGTATTCTCCAAAACCTCACGGTTGTGCCGATGAATGACGATTGGACGGAGTTTACCGTAATTATCGGACACAGAAGATTAGCAGCGGCAAAGCAGGCAGGATTGACTGAACTGCCGTGCGCTGTTGTCGAGATGACCGAAAAGGAACAGCTGTCAACGATGCTCACAGAGAATATGCAGAGGTCAGATTTGACCGTATATGAAGAAGCAAAGGGCTGTCAGCTGTTGCTTGACCTCGGTGATACGGTCGCAGAGGTTGCCGAAAAGACAGGATTTTCAGAAAGCAAAATAAGGCGGAGAGTAAAACTCTGTGAGCTTGACGAGGAATCATTCAAAGAAAGCCAGTTAAGACAACCCACATTGGCAGACTACGAGCGTCTGAATCAGATTAAGAATATTGATGCAAGGAATGAATTGCTAAAATCAATCGGAACGAATAATTTTGACAATCTTTTGTATTCTGCTGTTAAGAAGCAGGAGACCGATGAAGAAAAAGAAAAAATTGAAAAGCTCTGTCTTGAACATGGAATGATTAAAGCGCAGAAACATGATGAAATTCCAAGCAACTACGAATATACGGGATTTTTTGTGCTCAAAGATTTGATTGATAAAGACTTTGCGGACGGCAGGAAAAGATATTTTTATTTTGGTTACGGCTCAAACATCTACATTTACGCAGAAGCATTAGAAAAGCAGGAAAAGAACGATGCCGAAGAAGAAAAGCGAAAGCTTGAAGAGCAGAGATGGGACGAGCTTGTTGAACAGGCGGAAGAAATAGACGAACGCTGTGAGGCCCTCAGAAGAGACTTTATGCTTAATACGAATTTCAATGACAGCAACAAGAAGCAGGAGCTTGTGAAGTTTATTGTAGCCCAAGTGGCGGCAGGAGCCAGTAACAAAAAATATCGTTTTGAAGAAATTATCGAACACGACTTTGAAGATGATGAAAACATAGATAGCTACATCAACGAACATTGGAACAATGACAGCGGCAGAATGCTAATGGCGACGGCATACGCTTTGAGCCAGAGGATTTACGGTTCGTTCGATTATATCAGTGTAAATTATTCGGACAAGACATTCAGCCGAAAAAACAACCCGGAATTAAACAAATTTTATGCCTTACTCTGCAAACTCGGCTATGTGATGAGTGATGAAGAAATTCAGCTCCGTGACGGCACACATCCGATTTTTACAACAGGTGAAGTAAAATAAACTAAATAAGTTAATCACGCTCTGCACAGCGAGATTATATATATCTCATTTTTTACCTACTTTTCTGAATATTACCATTTACATATCTCAGACAGGTGCAGATGTCTGAGATGGTTTTAATATTAAAACGAGGAGAATAGTCATGAGAGAATATTTATTCAGAGGTAAGATGATAGCTAACGGTAAGTGGTCAGAGGGCAATTTGCTTGTTACTAAACAAGGTTGCTGTATAACACCCGATGCAACCGTTTTAGGCAGCTATGGTGCAGTAGATCCAGAAACAGTTGGGCAGTACACGGGTATGGTTGATAAGCACGGCACAAAAATTTTTGAAGGAGATATCATTGATTTTTCTGACCGTTCAGACGGTGACGGCTACGGAGTTGTTCGGTACGATGCCGAAGAAACAATTTTCGAGTTTGAGTATGATAACTTCTGCGAGGATTTAGGGCGGCGTTATTGGCCTGAAAACGTTGAAGTTGTAGGCAATATCTACGATAATCCCGAACTTTTAGGAGATGAAAATAATGGCAAAAAATGAGGAAGAGAATACAGGGTACATTACTCAATCTACTCGTCATTCTATGCTTGTATCATTGAGCCGTGAAATCAATGTGATTTCAGACGAAAACGCAGTGTTATACGACACAATAATCGAATTGTGCAAAAAGTTCTTTCCTGAAAAAAACAATCAAAAATTTTGCGCTCAATGTAAGATTATGGAGAAAGGAGCTTATGCACCTAATCCTATTGATGATCCAACCACACCCTACATAGAATCTCACATACTGAGATTAGAAATGCTTGCAACCGGAAATATGGAGCTAAAAGACCAAATTGTTAAAATGTGCCGGCTGTTACTTGAGGAGAAAGACAATGACAAAGGCAATGACAGAAGTAAAACTTAAACCTTACCCGTTCTGCGGTAGCGAAGATTTTGTACTGGGGTTTCATGAAGGACATAACGAAATGAGAGTCAAATGTAAAAGGTGTAAAACTTTGTTTACAATATTTGACACTCCCGAAAATGCCCCGAAACTGTGGAACAGAAGAACATATTGCTATCAAGCCGAAAGAGCCGTACAGGATATGACTGCCGAAAAAGCAATTGAAGTGTTGAATAAAATCGGCGAAGAAACAAACATTGAAGATACACTAAAAAATTTGAGCAATTCCAATATATTTACCGCTCTTAAACTTGCCGTCCATGCTTTTGAAAAGCAAGTGGCAAAAAAACTTAAAGAAGTGATACGCACAAGTAGCAATAAAAAGAGCAGAGTAAAAGCGTTTGAACATAATTATAACCACCAGAATTGGCAAGATCAGGTGCCGATACCCGAGTACAAAGAATGGCAATGGACTGACTATCAATGCCCCATTTGCAACGCCCTCATCAAAGAGGGCAGACCTGAATTTTGCTGGCGCTGCGGACAGGCTTTTGACTGGTCAGATGAAACGGAGAGTGAAAATAATGAAAAAAGGGACAACAGTTGAAAGTGGATATGATGCCGAGGGACGCTGGCATTTGAAGCTCAGAAAAGCCAAAGGCAAGTTTACGCTCGACGAAATAATTGAAGCGGCGAAAGAATGGGAAGAAGATTACTACGCCGTGATAATTAAAGCAATGAGCGACGAGACAGCACAGTATTACGATGATGACCTTGAGGGGGATTACGTGACGCTATATCGTGCCACGGATTTTATAAGTAAAGAGGTGTAAAAATAATGTATCACGGCATCAAATATAAAGGCTTACGCTATAAGATTTTTTCTTTCCGTTGGAAACGAAAAAATCGCAATTGGAAGGATTGCCCGAAGAAACGCAAGGCTATGAAAAAGGATTGGGAAATGAAGGTAAAAAAATAATGTCAGCAGGAACAACAATGCTTATTGTGTTTTTAATCCTTATAGTAGCGTTTATTTTAACGCTTATTTGGATGAGGGAAAACATTAACTTTTATCGTGACCTTTATAAAGTTGAGAAGGAAGAAAACGACCGCCTTTTGAAAGAGAATCAAAAGCAATGTCGAACAATCAATCAAAACTGGGACATCACTAATAAGCGTTGCAATAAGAGCTATACGAACGGCTTTGCAGACGGAAGAAAATACGAAAGGAAATATGGATATGACCAAGAAATCAAAATTAGCGAAGAAGAAAAAGCAAAGCTCGAGGCAGTTATCAGAGCAGCCATCAACAGCAAGAAAGCTGCATTGGGAGAAGGCTGTGAATCCGAATCTGAACCCGAAGCCGAGGACAAAGAGGAAGAAGGATAACATTGATCTTATTTGTGAGGAGCTAATGAAATACAATGAACAACACGGAACATCATACAGTTACGGCGAATATACAGCACTCGTCGGAATGGGCAAAATCAAAAGTAAGTACCGAAACGAAAGAGACATTGAACTGCCGCTCTTGTAGGGAATGCCGAGGGTACAAGTTTTGTGCAAGCAGAAGCAGGGATTATCCTTGCCTGTGTTTTACTGCTAAAAATGAAAGGTGACTACATATGAGACGAGAAGATAAAGAATTTTTAAACAGTCAGATTGAAAACTTAAAAGAATCCGCACACGAGCGTTCACATGAGTGTTTTGCGGCAGTGCTTATGCAGATTGATTATCTCCAGCTTAAATTACTCAAGGCTGAAAAAGGCTGTAAAAAGCTCAGAGCAGAAAACAGAAGATTAAGAGCAGAAAATCAGATGCTCGAGGACAACATGGGGAATCTTTTGTGTACAAGAGAGGAAGAAATGAGGTACAACCGAGTGTTGAATGAAAATATCACAAAGCTGGCTGAGGTCAACGCACTTATGGCAGGTAAGCTCTCGGTGTATGAAGAACCTATTAAGAGGACTGAATCTCAGCCCGATAAGACGGCTGACACGGTAAGAGCGTCAGATCCGTCAGAAGAATAATCAAGGCAACACCCTTGCTACACGCAAAATCCAATTTTTTAATCAAGAAATCAAACAATTTCCATATTCAAAAATTAAAATCAAAAAGCAATGACTTCTTTTTTTGATTTTAGCTGTTATAAGAAGAGCCGAGGCAACGGCTCGACATATTGCAATAAAATAAGAACACACAATTGCAGAGTAGTAAGGTTTGCAAAAAAGCAGTAGCTCAAGTGGTCAGATTGGGCTACTGCTTAGTTATATCTGTCAGCATTAAAATTCTAAAGCAGAATAATAATCAGTCATAATTGAGGGAGCTGAAATGCTCCTTTAATATCCTGCTCAAATGATTATTTAAGTCGGGAAAACAGGAAAAATATACTATAATAAAAGGTTATGCTATGTACACATATCGAAGAACAATCAAAAGCGGAGATATGATTGAGGTTGAATACTATCAATCAATCCGAAAAATCGGAAAAAACTACGGCGGAAGGAAATCAAATAATTCTTTAAGCTCGGCCAAGATGAGAAAAGCAAACAAGCTCCGTGCAGTCAAGCATATGCAGAGGCTCATAAATGCAAACTTTGGGAGCGGTGATTTCTTTTGTCGCTTTTCTGCGCCATACGGAACATATGAAACAGAAGAAGAGTTCCGCAAAGAGGTAGGTAAATGGCTTTACAGAATAAATTACCGCCTGAAAAAGCAGGGCAAGGGCCGATTAAAGTACATAGCGTTTATTGAGTGCGGTAAGTCGGGTAAGAATTGGCATATCCACATTATCGTCAGCAAAGAGGACAGGGAACTGCTGTCTGAACAATGGCCCTATGAAAACGGTCAGAACTTTACTCCGCTATATAAGAACGAGAATTTTAAAAAGTTGGCGGAATACATAACCAAAGACTTGACCGGCAAAGAAGATGTTGATGCCGCTCAAAAGCGGATGATGACAAGTCGCAATCTTACAAAGCCCGAATCAGTCACACGAAAGGCAAAAAGAAAAGAAATCAGAGCCTTAGAGCGTGGAGAAATGATTGAACCGCCCGAGGGGCATTATCTCATTGAGGACGATTACTCAATGAACTACTCGGATATCGGCGGAGCAAAGTGGTATTTTTGTTTTTTGCCGATTACGCAGAGGCGGAAATGGTAAAAAATGGTAAATTCAGACCGTGCGATGTACGGTCTTTTGGGGTTGCACAAAAATGAAGTATGCAGCGGAATAGATACAAAATCAAAGGAGAGATAAATTTGAAAGAAAACAAAGCCAAATGTCCGTTCTATTCTTATGACAGCCAAAGTAAGATCTGCTGTTTCGGGGCGGTGTACAAGAGCAAGAGTACAACGCTGTTTTTTGATTCACCGCAGGATAAGGAAAATCACTTCAACGATTTTTGCGGTAGCTATTGTTGGCGAGGCTGTCCGCTGGCTCAGACAATCAGCAAAGATTTGTAAAACATCAATCTTTTAAAAACATAATATGCAAAAATTTTAAATCAATTCAAAAATTTTACTTCTGTCACGGTTTTGCCTTTCGGTGAAACCGTGTTTTTGCATACCAATATTACCCTCGGAAAAAAGTGTACAAATTTGGTATTAAAGTTTTAACTTTTTTGCGTGAAAGAAAAAAGCTAAAATTAAGACACGAAACATGTACAAAAAGGCGGTGAGTTTATGAGTCAAAAAAAAGACTTGATAGGACAGCAGACAGAATTAAATGAGCAAAAAGTGATTGACTGGGTGCAAATTAAAGCTGAATATATCAGCGGCACAATGTCCGCTTCAAAACTTGCCGAAAAGCACGGAGTGAGCGTGTATGCAATCCGAAAAAGGTCGGGGAAAGAACGCTGGCAGGAGCTGAGGCGGCAGAATCAGAGTGAAACCGCAAACAAAATAGCAGAGAAAATCAACACAGAGAAAGTGAAGAAAACCGTCAGAGAGATTGACAGAGTTGTGGCCGTTGCCTCAAAACTTATCACAAAGTTGAACAGAGCTGTTAATGAGCTTGACAAGGACGAGGAGCTCATCAAGAAGAAAGTAACGGTTAAAGCCGAAAAAAGCGAAGATGAGAAAACCGCAACAGCGGAAGAAGAATACAGCTACGATTATGCTAAACGCAAGACACTTGTAAACACAAAGCGTGCAGCGCAGATTTCAAAGAGTCTGCTCAATGTTCGTGACATACTCGCAGATTATACGACGAAACAGGACGAGGAGAACGCTCTCGGCATTATCGAAATCCCGATGCAGGAAGTAATGCGACCGCCCGAAGATGACGAGCAGGACGGTGAAAGCCTTGAGTAAGAAAGTCATATGGACTCCTCAGCCGAAACAGAAAATTGCGTTAAGTCGTGGCGAAGATGAGATGCTATACGGCGGTGCTGCCGGTGGCGGTAAGACCGATTATCTTGTGGTCGAGGCGGCTCGACAGGTGAATATACCCGAATACAGAGGGTTGATACTCCGTAGGGCTGTGCCTGACCTTGCACGAATCATAGACCAAACAAGGGCAATTTATCCGTCGATAGATAGAGGGGCGAGATACAACGCAACAACAAGAGTGTGGACCTTTTCAAGCGATGCACAAATTAAGCTCGGCTCTTTATTTCGCACGAATGAAAAGTACAAGTATCAAGGCCAGCAATACGATTTTATCGGCTTTGACGAATTAACGCAGTTTACATTTGACGAGTACAGTTATTTAAAATCCCGAAATCGTGGTAACTGCAAGGCAACGAAGGTGTATATGCGGTCAACCGCTAACCCCGGCGGAGTAGGCCACGGCTGGGTGAAACAGTATTTTGTGACTGCCGGAACTCCGGGCGAAACTATATGGCTCAGCGACAAAGTAATTATGCCTGACGGCACGACCAAAAATTATTGGAGCAGTAAAGTCTTTATTACGGCAAGCGTTTTTGACAACAATGCCTTAATGAACAATGACCCCGATTATGTCAAGCGACTGGCACAATTGCCCGAAGCGGAGCGTAATGCCTTACTCTATGGCTCGTGGGATAGTTTTGAAGGACAGGTTTTTACCGAATGGATAGATAACCGAGAGCATTACAAGGACAGACGGTGGACTCATGTTATTGAGCCGTTCAAAATTCCGCAAAGCTGGCGAATAATACGCTCATACGACTGGGGCTATACAAGACCGTTTTCAGTCGGTTGGACTGCCGTTGACCAAGACGGCAGATTTTACCGAATAAGAGAACTGTACGGCTGCAAGAAGAATCAGCCGAATACAGGTGTACGCTGGCCGATTGAAAAGGTGGCACAGGAAATTCTTGCAATTGAAAATAATGACCCTCAAATTAAGGGCAGACAGATATACGGTGTGGCGGATCCGGCTATCTTTGCAGAACAGGGCAGCGGAAAAAGTCAAGCCGCAACGCATGCACAGTTGGGTGTGTTTTGGAACAAGGGTGACAATGCGAGAATTTCCGGAAAAATGCAGTTTCATTCACGGCTTGCATTCGATGAGGAAGGCTATCCGATGTTTCAGTGTTTCAACACTTGCACTAACTTCATCAGAACAATTCCGAACCTTGTGTATTCACAGATTGACACCGAAGATATTGACACTGAGGGTGAAGATCATATTTATGACGAACAGCGATACGGCTTTATGACCTCGATAATTACACCAAAAGAAGTTGTACTGAGAAATGCAAGGGCATTTGATCCGCTGAATTTAAGTCAGACACGATATTACAACAGATAGGAGATTACCAAAATGAGTGAAGTAAAACGAGATGAAAACGGAATGATTATGCCGATAAAAACTACATATCCAGCTCTGGCCTCGGAGAAATCAAAGCTGAGCAATGTTTACGGCAAAGGCGATAAGACGACTGATGAAGAGCCGAAATCAGCCGAACAGGCAGAAAAAGAGAACGAGAGCAGCGGCAATCCTATCGGACTTGACGAAATACACGAGGCCATGCAGACCTTCCGCAAATATCAGAACAGCAAAAAGCAGTATGATGAAAGGTTTAAGCAGGCTTTCAAAGAATATAATCTGCTCTATACAGAGGCTACTGCACCGCAGATTAAAACTGACGATAACGGCAGGCCTCGAAAGGTGCTTGTACCGAAACGCAAAGGAGCTCAGGCACTCAATGTCATAATGAACAAGCATGCTGACGCTATGGATAACTACCCCGAAATCATTTGTCTGCCGAGAGCACAGGACGATGAACAGGCTGCAAAGACACTCAACAGCGTAATACCGTGCATACACAAACGCAACGGATTTATAAGGACCTACTCTGATGAACAGCTTGATAAGTTCGTAGGCGGTTGCGGTTGTTATGCCGTGTTATGGGACAAGACAGCGGAAAACGGACTTGGTGACATTGCTATCAGCCGAGTTGACATTTTGAATCTCTTTTGGGAACCGCACATTGAAAACATACAGGACAGTGCGAATGTATTCTTTGCTCGCTATTATGACGAGGAAGGAATCAGAAAGGTATATCCCGAGCTTGAAAGCGTTTCGACTGCATCTCTCGGACTTGTGGAACACGAAACCTACGACAACAGTAATAAATCCAATGATAAAGTCATCTTACTTGACTGGTACTACAAAAAGAACGGCGAACTGCACCTCTGTAAATTCGTCGGTGAACACATTCTCTACTCTTCGGAAAACGAGGGCAAGCCGATTTACAACCACGGAAAATATCCGTTTGTGCTTGAACCGATGTTCAGACTGCGGGATACTCCCGTGGGCTTCGGATTTATGGATGTAGTCAGAGCACCGCAAAATCAGCTTGATGAACTTAAACACGATATGCTGGTGAATATCAAAGTCAATTCACAGCCGAGAATTTACTCAAATACAGCTGTCGGAGTGAACAATGATGATATGACCGACCTTGACAAAACGGTAATTGAGGTCAACGGACAGTTGCAGGGTAACATTGCTCCCGTCGAATCAAAGGAGCTTGCCTCAGGAGCATGGAGCTTGTACGACAGATTGTCGAATGAAATCAAAGAAACCTCTGCTACGAATGACGCAAGCAACGGAGCAAGTGCGGCAGGTGTTACAAGCGGTTCGGCAATTGCGGCATTGCAGGAAGCAGGCGGAAAGGTAAGCCGTGACTCAAACAAGCTGGCACAGGAAGCAATGACGGAACTTGCACAGCTTGAAATTGAACTGATGAGGCAGTTCTATAATCTTCCAAGAATTTTTAGAATCACGGGCGAAAACAATCAGACAACCTACGAGGAGTTTGACAACACAGACCTCAGAAAACAGCCGTTGACATATACAGACACAGACGGTCAGACGGTAAATTATACAGATGAGGACGGCAACATACTTGAACGACTGCCGATTTTCGATATTGACGTGAAGGCGCAAAAGGCAAGCCCGTTTGCAACTGCCGCTCAAAATGAAATGATGATGAATCTGTTTCAAATGGGAGCTTTCAATCCGCAGGCGGCTGACGCTACGCTTGTAATGCTTGACGGCATGACATTTGAGGGCAAAGAAAAACTGATTGAGAAAATCAAGCAGAATCAGACCTTGGCACAGGCGGTACAGGAGCTTTCTAACAAGGTGCAGATGCTTGAGGCAATGAACGCAAGCAGAACAGCGGCAGATGTGCAGAATGCTATGCCGAGTGAAAACGCACAGAACGCACAGCAGACACCGCCACAGACAGAAAGCGAGGCAACAATGTGATTGAAGTAACATTGATTGACTGCGGAAATCTGATATATTTTGAAAGCAAAGGACACGGCTCACATGATGTGTGTGTTGCCGTGAGCGCTTTATGTTCTGCATTTTTGCAGTATGTCAGAGAAATGCAGGACGAAAACAATGTGACGATAGTCAATGAAACCTATGAAAACGGTCACACGGAATCAGAATTTTATATCATTGGCTCAGATGCCGAAGTCCGACACGGCATAAAAGCACTATGGACGGGATTTGAACTCTATGCCAAAAATTTCCCCGATGAAATAGATTTAAACTTTGATGACGGCAACCCGAAATAAAGTTTAAAATCAACAGAGTTTTAACTTTTTTTGAAAAATTAAGGTTGATATAATTAAAATATAAGGTCGCAGTAGTGGGACTGCATTAAGACCTGACACCTCGGAAAGACGAGAGAGACACCGCGGATAGACGCGAGAAATGAGGTTCTTATGAACGACAAATTTATAAATCTTATCGTAAATCTGCATGACGGCGACACAGCAGGCGCAGCTGACGGCGGAGGCGGAAACGGTGAGAGCGGTGATGCCACAAGCACCGAAAACAACATAAGCCGCGAAACAAGAGAGAGAGCTGAGAGAATCGGCATAGGTGACGACCTTATCGACGATTACAATAAGGCTTTCGGCAACGGCAATCAGAATCAGAATAATAACGCAGAAGGCGAAAACAACAGCACAGACACAGACGACGAAGAAAACTTAGAAGAAGAGTTTGAAAAGCTGATTAAAGGTAAATTCAAAAATGTGTATCAGAACAGAGCGCAGTCTTTGTTTAAGGACAGAATGTCAACCAAAAACAAGCAGATTTCAGATATGCAGAAAAAAGAAAATACCGGCAATCAGATTTTCGCTCTTATTGCAAACAAATACAATGTACAGCCCGATGACCTTGACGGTCTTCTCAAAGCCGTGTCAGAGGATAAGGATTTGTTCGCAGAAAAGGCTCTTGCCGCAGGAGTAACGACAGAAGAGGCACGCAACGACTTTTTCAAGCAGCAGAAAACAAATGCACAGGAAGAAGAGCTTGAAACCCTCCGAAGAGAAAAAGCCGCAAGAGAGCTTGACACGCATTTAAGGTCAATTGCAGCGGAAACGCAGAAGGAATTTCCAAACTTCAACCTTGAAGAGGAATTTCAAAATTCGTCATTCAGAACAGCTCTTGACTTTATTGCTCAACAGAGAAATGAACAGAACGAAAAGACAGGTCGTAATGATGAAATTTATGATTTGACTACTGCGTACAAAATGGCGCATTTTGATGAATTGCAGAAAGACCTTGTAAAGCGTTCAAGCTCTGCCGCAATCAGTGCGGCGGCACAGTCAATTCAGAGTGGTGCAAGACGACCAACCGAAAATGCGGTCAAGAAAAGCGGTACAACCACGCAGAGAAAGAGCGTGGAAGATATGTCTGACGCTGAATTTGATGCCTTTTACGAGAAAGTAAGACGAGGCGAGGCACACCTCTAATGCCTTGCCGAAAGGAAGGTACATATGAAAAGCAAGATTATTAAGCTTATTATCAACATTCACGATAATACGGTTGATGCGGGCGGTGTGAACAAGTCAAACGGCTATGTTTACAATGCTTACGGCAACACAACATCAACCTCGGGAAATGATTGGACTCCCGAAAAGGCCACATTCTATCACAAAGTATTCCTCAAAAACTTGACAGCAAAATGCGTTCACGGTCAGTTTGGTGAGCATGACACAATTCCGAAACAGTCGGGCAACATCTACAACAAGAGAGGTATTTCACCGTACCCGACAGTAACAACACCGTTGCAGGAAGGCATTACTCCTGTCGGCAATAAGATGAGCTTCTACTATGTTGAGATTGCGGTGAACCAGTACGGCGCATATACACCTATCACAGACTGGGCAAGTTTTTGCAGCCGTGATAATGTGATGACAAAGGACAGTGAGGAGCTTGCTTCACAGGCAGGACGCTCAATTGAAGAGATTGACCGTGAGGCTCTTAATGCCGGAACAAGCGTAATCTATGCACCGGCTGTAGGCTCTGACGGTGCGGTTACAGAGGTTGCAAGTCGTGCGGCAATTACGGCGAACAGTAAGCTCACAATTGACACCATTTTCAAAGCGCTGAACTATCTCGAATGTCAGAACGCTGAGCCTATCGGTGAGAACTATGTCGCTGTTGTACACCCGAATGTTAAGTACGACATCATCAGTAACAAGGATTTCATCAGCGTAGTTAAGTATGCTCACGCAGACAAGATTTTCAAAGGGGAAATCGGTACAATCGGTAATGTTAAGTTTGTACAGTCGAACTTTGCGAAAGTGTTCAAGGATGCGGGCGCAAGCAAGATTGATGTGTATTCAACGCTTGTGTTCGGTAAGGACGCATATGTTACCGTTGAGATTGAGGGCGAAGGCACTCAGACAATCGTTAAGGGCTTTGGCTCAGGCGGTACATCTGACCCACTCGACCAGAGAGCGACTCAGGGTTGGAAAACAACTCACGGCGTCGGCATTATCGGTCAGACCAGAATGGTGAGAATTGAAACAGCTTCTTCACTTAACACCGTAGCACAGACAGCTTCTCCGGCTGTAGCGTGATTGGGAGGTATAACCTATGGCAACAACAAAGAAAGCCGCAGAGACGGCAGAAAATACAGAAGTATCGGCAGCGGAAACTACTGCCGATACCGTAACAATTGAAAAATCTCAGCTTGATAAGCTTCTTGGAATGTATGACGAGTTGCAGGAAATCAAGAAGAGTATGCCGATCGACCGCAAGGCGGAAAAAATCAAGCAGGACAAGGAACTTGCAAAGCTGATTGAAAAGGCAAACAAGGAAAGTGAAGAACTTGTTGAGTACATCGCTCCTACAGGTTCAATGAAGTCAAACAAGAATATTGAGGTCAATATCAACGGTGTGCAGTACACTGTTCCGAGAGGTGTTAAAACGAACATTCCACGCAAGGTTGCGGAGATTATTGACAACTCAATTAAGCAGGCTGAATTCGCGCAGGGCGTGCAGGATAAGGCTGCCGAGATCGCTCAGCAGGCAATTGCCGAGGGCAGAATCTAATTCAATAACAAGGAATAAATTGTACTCCTTACACAAAATTCGCAGAAGGGCGGGGGCGGTAGCTTCCGCCTTTTTGCGTTTTTGCGTACACAGATATTAGAGAGGTGATTATATGACACTTGACAAGGTAATTGAAAGAGTGAGGAATCTTAAAAGCGGATATGATGTGTCCGATGAGGACATTATAAGTTATATTAATGAGGTAGAAATGGAAATCATCAGCAATGTAATAAGTAATCGCGAAGGCGATAATTACATAGTTGGAACATACGGAAACTATCTGATTGACACGGACCGTGACTTTGAACTTCTTGCACCTGCTCCATATGATAGGATGTACGAGGTGTATTGTGCGGCACAGATTGACAGGGACTACGAAGAGGCTGAAAGATATTCCGTTGATATGAGCGTATATAATCAGCTGAGGCAGGATTTTGGAGCGTTTTGGTTCAGAACGCACCCGCAAAAGAAAAGGTATAACTTTCACATTGGTTAAGAGGTGACAATATGCTACCCGAATTAAGAATACCGAGGAGAGATACAACGAGCATCAGCGTGTTCAGAGGATTAAACAGAAGTCCAAACACAGGATTTTCAAGAGTTTCAAGCTCATCAAGCAGTATTTACACAGAGTTCAAAGATTTAAAAAATATGACTTCTGATAAATACCCACAGCTTGCACCGAGAGCAAACCGCTCACGAATTACTTCGGACGATAAAATCAAAATTATTTCGAATCTATTGTCGGCTAACTCAGGTTTGATTTACATTGACTCCGACAAGAATCTGCATATCGGGGCAGAGGTTACAAAGATTGATAAGATTGATGCGGAAAAACAGCACCATATTGTTTTATACGGTAACAAGGTTGTAGTATTTCCCGAGAAATTCTCGGTCAATATAAGCAATAAAAAGGTGACTATGATTGATTGCCAAAACAAAGATTTGAGCACACGAGTAGAAACAAAGAGTAATCTACAACTTGATGCCTCGACATTTGATTATGCATATTTGTTATGTTCAATTACACGTTCATATTATGACGCAAGTGCGAACAAAAATTATCGACCGAGCATAACTTTATATACCAACAACGATTTAACAGACACCAAATATCAGTTGACAAGTAATAAAGACATGGTTGATATATTCAGCTTAAATGATATTAAGATAGGCACGGTAATTGAGAGTTATAACAACTTTTATTCTGTTATCGGAATTGAAAAGAAGGACAGTACATTTAAAAAGAATAGGCTTTTGAATTTCAAAAAGTTATCTCAAAAGTTTAATTATACGACAATAAGAGCCAAAAACATTGGATTGCATATTGAAGTTGGAGATTTTGTTAAAATCAGCGGATTAACTGACTCTCTTGTCAGCACAGATGCTGAAAGCTACGCCGATAAGACTTATGTAGAAAACCTTAACGGGAAAACTTTCAAGGTTTATTACGTTTCTAAAAATGAGCTTGTAATCAAGTGCGAATTGGAATCAAGCGTGCCGTACACAGGTACGGTCACAGTTGAAAGAATCTCACCCGATTTTGATGAGGGGAAAATTGTTGAAATGCAAAACCGCTTGTGGTGTTGCTCCTCAGACAAAAACGAAATTTATTGTTGTAAACAAGGCGATGAGCGTAACTGGCAGGCATACAGTGACGGAATCAGTACAGACAGCTGGGCTATGACCTGCGGTAAAGAAGGAAAGTTTACAGGGATTGCAACACGAGGCGACAGCGTTATTTTCTTCAAAGAAAACTACGCATTAAAAATCTACGGGACAAAACCGAGTAATTTTACCCTTGCAGAATACAATGTTCCCGGTGTTGAGATTGGAAGCGAAAAAAGTCTTGTAAACATTAACTCAACTTTGTTTTATCTTGGCCATAACGGTGTGTATGCTTATCAGAGCGGTAGTTTGCCGGCACTCATCAGCGAAGAATCTTTGTGGGGACATACTTATAAGAACGCAGTCGGCGGCAGACACGGAAATAAATACTACATATCTGCCGAAAGAGATGACGGAGAACAAGAGCTTCTTGTGTACGACACCGACAAAGGCTTGTGGCACAAGGAAGATGCCGCAAAGATGATTGACTGCACCACATACAACGGTGTTCTGTATTGGATTGATGAAACAAAAGAAAACATTATGTGTCCTGATAAAGCGGACAATCTTCTTGTTGACAATACGAAATATGAGTATCAACAGGAAGATTGCTTTGAGTGGTCCGCAGAAACGGGTGACCTTTACGACGGCGAATTTAATGTGAAAAATATCGGAAAAATTCGAATCGGCATTAAAGCCGAAAAAGGAGCAAAGGTCAGCTTGTTTGTGCAGTATAAGGACAACGGCGAATGGCGAAAAGTATCGGAAATGCTGTACAGCGAGAAAAAGCCGAGAGTATTCGCCGTAGCTTTACGCAGAGCTGAATATCTGCGCCTTAAACTTGTAGGAACAGGACAGGTCGAAATATACGGAATTGACATTGAGCACAGTAGAGGAAGTGATAAGCGTGGCAACATTTAAACTTGACCCACCGCCCTCAACGAATGACATAGGTGAGATGCGGAACTATCTAAACGATATGTACGAACAGTTAGCTTTTGTTTTAAGCAACATTGACAGCGACAACATAACAGATGATTTTCTTTCTGCAATCGGACAGTCACAAAAAGGAAGTGAAAAATAATGGCTTATACATACAAGGTTTACGGCACGGGCGATGTTGACAATGCGGTTAATAACTATAACCGTGTTGCCTCATCAGCTCCGACATATGCTGACAGCTACGACACAAGACAGGCTCGTCAGCAGGCTGACAACTACGCAAACTCATACACCGACAAAATCAATAAGGGATATACGAGCAAGTACAAGGGTACAATTGACGAGCTTGCAAATCAATATCAAAAAAATAAATTTGACTGGACACCCGAAAATTCTACGGAATATCAGCAAGCAAAAGAAAAATATACCCGTGAGGGCAAGGTTACACAGGAGAATGTGCAGGGAAGTTATGCCGGCAACACAGGCGGTTACAGCAATACATATTCACAGGCGGCTGGTCAAAAGGCATTCGGCGAGTATATGGACGAGCTTGCAAGTAAGGTACCAACACTCAAAAACGAAGCCTACAAGAGTTATCAGCAACAGCAGGAAGATACGCTGAACAGAATCGGTGTATTGCAGAACCTTGATAACACGCAATATCAGAGATACAGGGACAGCGTAACGGATGATTACGACTTTATGAACTACTACGAAAATAAGTACGGCACAAGCAAAGGCCTTGATATGAGTAACTTTCAAAACGAACTGGCTCACTGGCAGACACAAATGTCAGCGGCACAGAGTAATCTTTCTGACATTAGAAATCTTGCCGAGGCACAGTATGAACACAACACATTGAGTGCCGACACAAGGTCAAGTATTGACAGTCAGCGCAGACAGTCGGACGCTTATTACAATTATCTGAACAGTCAGCTGAAAATAAAGTGAGGTGAGAACATTGAGCGTGAACAGTGAAGAAAAGATTTATAATGACCTTATGAATGAAGTACCGAATCAGACGGTGAGCGGTGACACTAAGCAGAGTGCCACCGCTCTTGCGGGTGCAGAATCAACAGCGACAGGACAGGTTGACAATTATAAAAGCACTTACAGCGGTAAGTTAGATGACGCCATAAGCAACTATCTGACAGGCAGAGGATTTGAATATGATCCGACGCAAGACAAGGCATATCAGCAGTACCGCAAGGAATTTGCACAGAATGCCGCTATGGCACGAGATACGAGCCGTAACACAGCTAAACAGCTTTCAGGCGGTTACAATCCTACCTATGCCGATACAGTCGCAAACGAGGTCTACAATGACCGTATGGGCAATATAAGCGATGCAGAAAGTACATTTAGAGGACTTGCACAACAGGACTATCAGGCAAAACAGGAGAAAAACGCAAATGTGCTTAACCTCTATAACACGCTTGAGGGTACAGATTACAGCCGTAATCGTGACACGGTAGGAGACTACAAGAACTATCTTAATCTTCTTGCAAGCAGGTACTCAACCGACAGACAGGCAGATGTCAACCTTGACAGTGCTAATAATGATGTTTATTCCACCAAACTTAATGGAGCAGTAAATAATCTCTCATCAGCAAGAGCAGCAGACAGTCAACGTTATTTGTATGACACGGTAAGTGCAAATCAGCTTGCACAAAATGCACAGGCTGAAAGAGAAAACGCTCAGAAGATTGAGTATGAAAGAAATAAGGCGGCTTATACAGCCTACACTAAGGCTCAGAAAGCGGCCGAAAAAGCAAAAGCAAAGGCTGAGAAAAACAAAGGCAAAACAGAAAATGCAAATGCTGTATTTGCCTCAATGGGCGTTACGAAAAATGATTTTAAAAAGGGCACGGGCAACAAAGAGGACGGAGCGTTATACAAAGAAGGCGGTGCAGTCAATTACACCGTGTACGCTCAAACATACATTGACGAAAAGTATCGTGAGGGCTATATCAACGATGACGAAAGGGATTATCTATACAAGAAAATCGGCATAACAAGTGACGGAAGTAAGTATAACAGCGAACTTGCCGACAGTTACGCAACAACAATGGGACTTGATAAGCAGAAGAATAAGAAGTATATCAGAGGCAGTATTATTCAGGGACACAATATGGGACAGCTAAGTGCGGCAGATGTTGCATATCTCTCAGCCAAATACGGACTGTCACTTGACGACTAAGGAGTAAAACTATGGGTGAATTAAAAGATATAATCACAGGCAGGCAAAGCAGTAAGAAGTACCGCAAGGATAATTTTAGTAATGCAGGAGCAAGAAGCGGAGATTTAGCAGGAAGGAATCTTGAACCTCAGCATAATTCTGAAATGACTATCAGACAAATTGTCAGCGGTGAAACAGAAGATACTACCGGCAACAATGACACAGGGACAACAAGTCCGAGAATTACTGTTAATGAAATGTTTAATATCATTAATCACAAGAAGAACAGCAACAATACTTCTTCAAGTACAGGTTCAAATATAAAATCCTTTTTAAACGGAAATTGGAATAAGGCAAACAGCTCCGCAGAGGATTTTAGAGCAGCAATTAAAAACCCGAACAAGTCTTTGAATGATAGAGTTAAAGGACTTACATACATGTATAATGCGGCGGTTGCAACAGGTGACACCAAAACAGCCGAGAAAATGCAGAAAGAATATGATGAACTTGCCGACAGGGTTAATAAGCAGACGGAAATAAACCGACAGAACGCTAAGGAATATGCTCACAGTCAATCTTTAAAAGGTATGACCGATGAAAGAAAAGCATTAGTTGATTAACGCAACAAGTATGCACTTGATAACGGACTTGTAACCTCTACAGGTATTGATACAAGAAAAAAGGATAAGTATAAAGTTTATTCAGAGTACAGTTCAAAAATTGATGAGCTTGACAAACAGATTGCAGAAAAGCAGAGAAACGGCGAGTATGATTTAAGTGATTCGCAGAAAGCTGTTCTTGCCGATATTGGCGACAAAGCAAACAAACTTACGGAAAGTTTTGAAAACAAATATAAAAACTCAACGCTTGAGCAGAGGCTTAATGCGAGATTGCACGCAACAACAAGTGAGCTTAACTGGCTTAATAAGCATATGTATGACAACTCATCAAGTAAGGAGTTGGAAGAATATAATAATCAGCTTAATAAAGAAGCTAACAGCTTGTGGAATCAGAGAGATGAAGAACAGGCATATAACCGGCTTAAAGCAATTGAAGATGAACAGGGAAAATTAAAAACTGCAATCGACAACGCAAAACTTTCTGAACAGAAGAAAAAAGAGTACGACGATATTGTTAATAACGACATCAAGGCAAAAACTGTTTTGCAGAAATATTATGCTTTGCAGGAATACAGCAGTAATCAAAGTTTAGTAAGAAGTGAAGAAAATACTGATGGTGCTAAAAATCAGGTTATTCTTGATGACTACAACTACATAAACAAACTATCAGTAAAAGAACGCAATCAGATTGTAAAGGATTTCAATAATCTGAAAAAAGAAGGTTATGATACCGAATCCCTATATAAATGGTACAAGAGAGAACGAGATGCCGAAAGTGCAGCGGAAACTACAAGAGTATATACAGATTACGCCGACAAACATCCTGTTCTTGGCTCACTTCAAAGCGTGGGAGTAAGGCTCACAGGGGCTGTTCCCGATGCAGTAAAATATATCTCAACCGACCTTGATAAAAAATATAATGGCGGTGACGGATATATTAACCCCGAGGAAACAGGAACGGCTATATCTGACGCTATGCGTGCGAAAGTGTCAGAAAACATTAACAATGATTTCGGTTCATTCCTTTACAACACAGGAATGAGTATGGCCGACTTTGCCTCTTTGTTACCGCTCAATGCCGTTCCGGGCGGACAGGCTTTGTCGCTCGGCATTATGGGCACAAGTGCCGGTGTCGGTGCGGCGAATGAAGTTATCAACAACGGCGGTACAATTGACAATGCGGTAAAGACCGGTATTGCGGCAGGCATTGCAGAAACCCTTTTTGAAAAGGTATCTTTGGAACAGCTTTCAGCATTTAAGGCAAGCGGAAAAAGCACATTTCGTGCGGCTGTCGGCAATGTGCTTAAAGGTGCATTTACTGAAGGCTCGGAAGAGGCCTTTACCGACCTTGCAAACAGATTGACAGATGACGCAATTAACAAGGATTTATCTTCATACAACCTTGCAAAGAAAAATTATATGGAACAGGGAATGAATGAGGCTGAGGCGGAGAATGCCGCAAGCTGGGACTTTTGGAAAAATGTCGGACTTGATTTTGCCGGAGGTGCAATCAGCGGTGGTGTGCTTAACCTTGCTACAGCGGGAATTAATCTTGCAGGTGCAAAAATTGATATGGCACAAAACAAAGAGAGCAACGCACAAATCGGTAAAGCTGTTATGGCCGATGAAAACTTTGACCTTGATTTGCTCATTAGGCAAGGTCTGGCAACCGAGAAAAACGATAAGGCATACAACTATGCTAAACATATGCAAAAACTTGTTGAAACCGATAACGAGGGAAAAATCAGTGCCGGAGATGTCGGCAACCTTATGTATCTTATCAACAGAGAGGTTGCCAAAAATCCCGAACTTGTAAACAAAATAGCACAGGTTAAGAAGCAGGACACACAAGAGCAAGGCAATAAGACTGTTAATGTTCAGAACGAACAGAGCCCTACACAGCAGAACACAGTTCAGAATGTGCAGGACACGGCTCAGAACGGACAGCAGAACGCAGAACAGGCACAGGCAAGCACCGCAATCAACGCAACAAAAAAAGCCGATACAGAGGCTATCGGCAAAATGTACGGTGCATATGCTTTTGGTAAGAAGCACCCAAACGGCATTATTGCTACGGATACTTCAACAGGCAAGGTTGTCAAGGTGGCACTCAAGAGCCTTGAAAGCTCATCGAAAATCAATCGCAGTGATGAAGAAAACACACTTATATTCAATACCAATGACGGCAAGCAGGTTAATGCGGACAGCATAACATTTTCTGACAGTCAGCTTGATGCCGTTGTTCACAGCGCAAATGAGTTTGATACATACGGTGCGAGGAATTATATTTCAAACTTTGAAGAGTGGAGAGAAAGTCCGCAGGCTCAGAAAATGAGCGATGAGGAAATGCTCTACAAATATAACAAAGCATATTCAGCCGCATACAGCTTTGGTCGAGAGGGCGTTAAACTTGATTCACTCAGAGAAACTTCTGAATATACGATTCTTAAAAATATTCTCGGTGAACAGATTGTAAGTCAGGCATTGAGCACCGGCAGAAGAGATGTTGACATTAACACTCAACACCATGCAAACAGACTGACCGAGTTAATCAACCGCAACGGCAGAGCAGACACAAGCGGTGTGAGCGTGTATGCAGACAGCGGAACAGATGTTTCACACATTTCGCAGGAGCTTATTAATACACTCGGCAACCTTGCGACAAAGACGGGCAGAAACATTATTATCTCAGATCGTCTTGCTGACGGAGTGAACGGTGTTGCAAGAGACGGCAACATTATTTTAAGCTCAGAAATTTCAAGTCAGAAAATCCTTGCCACAGCTTTACATGAAGCCGGACATATGATTAAGAAAACCAACCCAACCGAATGGCGAACGTTGAGTGACTTTGTGTCAGACTATCTTGTACGCAAGGGTGTTGACCTTAACAAGATGATTGACCGCACAATTGAGAGATACGGCAACCGACTGCAGGCCGATGAACACGAAAACACAAGAGATGCCGCTCTGGAAGAAATAGTATGCGACACACTTATGAGCATTGCCTCAGATGAAAAGGCTCTCAATATTGCCCTCAGCACCAAGCAGAATAAATCAAAAATTGCAGCGGCAATTAAATCTTTGATTGAAAAAGTAAAGAATTGGCTCATCGACAAAAGCACAAACTACGGAGCTAAAGCATTTGCAAAAGACCTTGAAGCACTTGAAAACCTCGCTCAAAGATTTTCTGAGGCGGCAGACACCGCAAGAGAAAATATCACCGAGCAAGCAGAGGTTCAGAACGGTGAGAGGTTGGATGTTGAGAAATATTCAATAGGAAGTACCGACAACATAGTACAAGCGGAATTTGAAAAGAAAGTTGATGAAATTGAAAAAAACACCTACAACAGTGATAATGTTGTAATTATGGGTATTACACCTAATATTTTACAAAAAATCGGATTAGCACCATTACCTCTTGCTATGACTAAAAATCATATTTATTCTGTCGCAGTATCAGATACAAGAGCAAAAAGTGAGGGGCGATATCATAAAAATACCAATTATCACAATTTAGGTTTTGATACCGTAAAAGATATTTACAATAAAATTTCTGATCCGCTTATGGTAATAGCTCACCCTGATTTTGCGGTAAATAAAAATAAGAGCAAAGACAGCACCCATAAAGTAGTTGTTTTAGTTGATTTATCAGTTGGCGGAAAACAGGTAATTGCACCGATAACTGTTGATTATGAGGGAATGTACAATAACACACACATAGATGTTAATCTTGTTGCAACATATTTTGATAAGGATAATATCAACGATTATATAAAAGAAGCCATTGCTTTGGAAACAATGGGCAAAACAGGATTCTTTTATTTAGACAAAAAAAGAACCCAGAATATTTTTAAGAAGTCAGGGTACCAATTACCCAGCCGACTTAAAAATTCGGGTTCCAATGTTATTATACGTCCTATTGATGATATTGTCAATAAAAAAATCAATAATATTACTCAAAGCAAACAATTTATCAGATGGTTCGGTGATTGGCAGAATAGCCCTGCAAAAGCGAGTAAAGCGGTAGACAACAACGGTGAACCGCTTGTTTTGTACCACCAAACAGGAAAAGAGTTTACAACCTTTGATACAAAACAAAAAGGCTCGGGAGAATTTGACAGTGAAATGCCTACGGGTATATTTATGAAACCGACAAACAACGATATCGGAGTTGGCGGAAATATTCAAATGCCGTTGTATGCCTCTATTAAAAATCCCCTCATTGTCAACAACAGAAGCGAACTTGTTAAATTTTACGATAAGAATGTACAGGGATATACGAAAGCTAAAAGTGCGATAGACAGCGTTAATAAGGAATACAAGGCTAAATTCAACGAGGAGATGAAAAGAGAAAACGAGGAATATCAAAAGCTGTGGAATGCGAAAAAGAACGGTGAAATATCAGAAGAAGAGTACCAAAAATCCATATCAAGAGATGCACTTGATGAAATTATGGAAGAATGGGAAAATAAGGTTAATGAAGCAAGCCATAACGCTAAAGCCTTGATAGATGATTATTTCAAAAACAGCAATTATGACGGTGTTATCGTTAATAATGATGTCGGCAGTTTTGGAAGAAGCACAAAAACATTCATAGCATTTGAAAATACTCAGGTTAAATCTGCAACAGACAATATCGGAACATTTGACGGCAACAACCCTGATATTCGCTACAGCCTTGATGAAGATTATGATTTTACAGATGAAAAAGCCGGTGCAATACACGATACGCTGAATTTTTCAATTGACGATGAATACGATGATTGGCTTGTGAATGACGACGGCAAAAGTGTTTTTGACGCTGTAAAGGACGAAAAGAACCCCGACAGGCGGATCAGCATTTTATATCATTATGCCGGCAAAACCGCCGAACACGGAATGCGCGTGGGCAAGGATATACGAATCGGTCAATCAGGAATGCACCGTCTTGTGTGTAATGTTTTGCAGGAATACGGAGTAAATCTTAACGGTAAGAACAAATCAAGAATTGAAGCGTTTAAGTCAGTTGTAAATGACTTTGAAAATTCCGTCAAAAATGATACGCAGAGTTTTAACGATGCAATTGAGAGCCTTGCGGAAGAATGCAAAGAATATCTGAAAAAATCTTCCTTGATTGACAAAAAGCATTCCGAGTGGGCAAAGGATTTAAGCGACAGTCTGAAAGAGGTTACCCTTGTTATTCCGAAAGGTGACATTGATTTTATTAAAAGCGCCTACGGCAGTATTACAAACTTCCGTAAAGCACTTATGGGTAAAATCAACATCAGAACAGCAAAGGGATATGCTCTCATCGAAAGTGTAAACGAGGGCAGTATTGAAGATGTCGGAAATTCAATTTCAGAGATTATCGGAGATATTGCAGGAATTGATGAAACCTTTAACTGGAGAAGTGAAGAGGGATACAAAACACTTGAAAGGTTTATTAACTATGACCTTGCAGAACATTTTGTTTCAATTGACGGAAAGAGTGTACAGTCAATTGACGAAACGGCAATTGAAATGGCTTTTGATGTTGCTACGGAATATTTGAAACAACAGGCAAAAGAAGTTGTTCTTGACAATAATGCCAATAAAGAATTATTGCACAGTATTACCGAAATATATAATCAGGCTAACGAGGAACACGAACTGCTCTTAAAGGAAAAGAATGCAAGATATGCAGAACAGATTTCGGAGCAGAAGAAAAATGCCGAAAAGCAGATTAAATCTTTGGTAAGAAAGAACAATAAGAAAACCGAGCAGTATATCAAAAATGATATTAAGCTGAGGAATAAAATCAAAAGCGATGCAAAGGAATACAGAATTACTCTTCGTGCAACAAAAAAGACGGTTGCAGAAGAATACCGTGCTGAGCGTGATAAAACGAAGTATCGTCAGAAAATCAGTACAACGCTTGAAAGGCTTATTAACAGACACTTAAAGCCTAAGCCGAGCAATAATGTTCCTATTTCGGTTGTGAAACCTTTGTACAGACTTCTCTCCGAATTGACAGGCAATTATTCGGGATTTTCCAAAGGTGTAAACGACATTACGGAAAAGACGGGATATAACAAAACCGTCAATCAAAAAGATGAAAGAGTAAACAAAGTAACATTGTCAGCAGAAACCGAGAAACTTATTTCGGCTTTAAACAGCGAAATTGCAAATACTGACGGAAAAATTACTTTACCACCGGCAATGAGAAACGCTTTGCTGGGATATAATGTGTTTGACAACAAAGGCAATATCAAACAGCATTTTACAGGGCTTCTTGAAGATGTAAGAAATATTTTTGAGAAAGCCGAGAAAAACGGAAAAACCTCGTTAAAGGACTTTTCTCTTAGTGAGCTGAAAAGAATAAGCACAGCTTTCAGCGAAGTAAAGAAACTGCTTGACGCTGCAAATAAGATTGTCATTAACGGCAAGGAGTATGACGCTTATCTTGTATCACGAAAAGGTGCTGAGGAACTCAAAAAAGTTACAGGCACACACAAGAAAGGTTCTAATACACAGGCAAGCACTGCCAAGAGGACGCTTTTGGCATACCGCAAATATATGTCAGATCCGATACGCTTTGCACGAATGATTTCGGGTTATCACAATGACAGCGTGATTGTTCAGCTGATGGATATGCTGAATCAGGGACAGTCGGACGCAGAACAATTAAGCATTGACTGGACGAATAAGTATGAAGAACAAATGTCCCGTTTCTCATATAAAGCCAAAAAGGATTATGTCAGAGAGCAGGCAATGGAATTTGACGGCATAGACCCTAACACCAAAGAGGAACTTGTTGACAAGAAAACAGGCGAACAGGTTAAAGTTGGACTTACTGCCGATATGCTTGTTGAAATGCTCCTTGAATATGAGGATGAATACGGCAGGGCACATATGATGTACAGCGGTTATCAAGTGCCGAATATCAAGTACATAAAACGGAAAAACCAACAGCTTATGTATTCAAAGGACAGCGGTTGTTATATTCTTCCCACAGAGTCGGATATTTCACGAATCAGGGATTATGTCATGAACAATGAGATTGCAAAAACTGTTTATGAAATTTGCCGTGAGATGTACAATGAAGATATGCAGAATGCCGTCAACAAGGTGTCAAACGAAAAATACGGATATGAAATTGCAAAGGTAAAAAACTATTGTCCTATCACGATTGACGAAGATACGGTTTACGGAACATTTGCCGATGTGCTGATTAACAGAAGTATCAACAGCCGAGCATTCCTTCATGAAAGAGAAAATTTCAAGTACAACAGGCTGAAACTTAAAGGTGCAACGGCAAAGCTTACCTCTCAGATTAAAAGCGTGTCAAGCTGGTGCGGTCTTACGATGCCGATTGAAACATTTAACCGTGTGTTCAATATGCCACGCTACGACCACAAAAATGACAGCCTTGTTAAAGCTGTTCAGGAAGAAAACCTTAATTCTGCCGAAAATATCAGACAAAAAAATAACACCCATGCGGATGAAGAAGAAAAATCCAAGCTGAGCATTGACGAACACTTTACCGATAAGTACGATGAATGGGATAAAAAGGGCGGACGATTTTCGTTCAGAGTAGGAACAACATCAGAGGTTCTTCAAAGATTGGGTGTTGACGATAAAAATATTTGGTGGGATACTTCCAAAATACTTAAAATCAAAAACAAACACCCTGAAATGACAGATGATATTCTTAAACAAGTGCCTAATGTTTTGGAATCGCCTATTATTGTTATGGAGTCATATACAGTTAAAGGTAGATTAGTATTATTTGGTGATGTTTACGATGCAAAAAATAATCCCGTGTTGGTAGCTTTAGAGTTAAATCCTATAGGAGAGGGTGGAAAAAGCCTTGATATTATAAAAATAGCAAGTGCCTACGGCAAAGACAGTAATTTGCAACATATGATTGATAAAAGTAATATATTGTATGTTGAACCAAATGAAAAGAGAACCCATACTTGGCTAACGGGTAATGGGCTCCAATTGCCTCTGCCTAGTTCCAAGTATGGATTCTCTGACAATATTAAATCACAGAATCAAGGTGATGTCAAGTACAGCGTTGAAAAAGAGGCGCACTCAACGCTCAGCATTGACGAGGTTCTTGATTTCATTGAAAGGGAAGAAAAGCAAAAGAAAAAGAAGGAAAGCACATCGACAACGGAATATTTCCCGAGTATGAAGGAAATAATGAAACAGCAATGGGGCAACGAAAGCGAAGAATACATAAGTAAACTCATGGGCGATTTGCAGGGCTCGACAAAACAGGCTGATCCGGGCAGAATTGATATGCTGACAGGAAAATATATAAGAGCGGTACTGACAGCAAATATCTCTTCGGCTATCAAACAGTTATCTTCTTATCCATTGGCAGCGGCAAGGGTAGGCTGGAAAGCAACCCTTGCAGGACTTAAACACATTCGTCCGGGAAAGCATACTCCGTTTTTAAACAGAGCGTTACCCGACAGCTACAAGCAAAGTATTCCGTATGATGAAATTGCTAAATATACTCCTATACTTGAATACAGAAAACAGGGCAACAACAGCCGTGAAATGGCAGAAATCAGCAGATACAAAGGCTTGATTGACAGTTCGGGTTGGGTAGGACATACTCTTGACCGTTTAAACTGGATTGAAAAAAATGATGTGCTTATGGTAGAAATGAACTACTGGATTGCCTATGAGCATGTAAAGGGCAATATGGGAATATCTCCCGACAGTAAGGAATTTATGCCGAATGTTGCAAAAACGCTTGAGGACATTATTAACAATATGATGCCTAACAGTTCGGTAATGCAACAAGGACAGATTTTGAGAAGTAAAAATCCCGTGAACAGAATATTTACAATTTGCAAAAGTCAGGTTTTCTGTATGGTAAATGCCGCAATGGACGCAAGCGGTGAATACAACGCAAGGCTTAAAGATTACAAACAGGCTGTAAGTGAATCTGAAAAGAAGCAGGCGAGAACGGAAGTTAAGATTGCAAAGAAACAGCTTGCAAGGACCTACTCCGCAATTATTGTCAGTACAGCTATGACCTGCGGAATTTTGATGCCGTTGATAGCCGCATTGTTCGGCAAGTGGGACAGATACCGTGACGAGGACGGCAATATTACTCCGTGGTCTGTCGGTTCAAGGCTGTTGAAGGATTTCGGTTCTGAATTAACGGGCATGTTCCTTTTCGGTGACACGGTGTACAATACCGTATTAGCACTCATTGATAAAAACGAAGAATTTTACGGATTATCTCTTCCGGGTGTTGACACGATTAATGACTTTATAACGGGAATCATAAACATTGCCCGTTCCGATACACCCGAAAAGCTGAGAAAAAATATTTCTTCACTTGTGGGAACACTCGGAATGCTGACAGGACTTCCAACAAAGAATTTGATGAACTTGTTTCAGGGAGCATGCAATCACATTGAAAACTTCACAAAATACGGCGGTACACCGACTGTTAATGACTACGGTGAAGTGTCTATGCAGATGTATGCTAATTACTGCTATGAGGCTCTTATTGACGGCGACAAAAAGAAATTTGCAAAACTTTATTCAGAATGGCTGAAAGGAAAGACTTCCACAGGCAAGCAGGTTGATAAAAGCTATATTAACAGCAAACTGAAAACAGAGCTTGAAGATGATACGGAAATCATTGCCGCAGGAAATGCGTTCTTTAACGGCGATTTGACAGCATATGAAAACACGGTTGAAAAGTATTCTGACTTAGGCTTTGACAAAACAACCGTTGTAAAAGCCATTAATTCGATTGTCAGTGACCTTGAAGATGAACAAAAAAATGCAGAAGGACTTGATAAGTACGACAATGAAGAAGAGAGTGACAGCAAACCCGAATTGTACAAGTATTCGGATGCATTTGACTTTTTGAAGAACGGCGATACTGCGAACTATGAAAAGGTTGAAAAATACCTTATGGAGCATAAAGGTAAGACAAAGAATCAAATGAAAAAGCTGATGCAGAGTGCAAGCCGAACTGATCCGATGTTTGAGCAGTACATTTCTGCAAGTAAGAGCAATGATGCAGATACGACGCACACATTGTACAGGCAGTTACTGAATGTCTACGGTTCTGAAAGCAGATTTAAATCTGCTCTCAGAAAATATCAGGATAAAATCAAAAAGCGACAAGGTAAATAAACAAATTGTGAGGGCAGCGGAAACGCTGTCCTTTTTGTGTGGGTTTTAACTTTTTTGAGTCGGCAGAAAACTATATAATGTAAGTAATGATAGGGGGCGGCATTGTGAACACACTAAAATTTGAAGTATATAAAAATACCCTGAAACGCAGAGACGGATTTAATCCGGTTCTCGGTGAAAAGAAATACACTAAAATCAAATGCTACTTTATGGAATCCGACTGGGACAACTGCTCTCTTGTTACTGCCAACTTTATGAGCGAAAAAGATAATATCATAAAAAGCACAGTGAGCCTTACAACTGATGACAAAACCGCAGTGTTTGACATACCGTCAGAGCTTGAGGGGGATAAAGTCTATTTCAGCCTGACCGGAAGTTATGCAGATAGCAATGGCAATACAGTAACACTCAATACCAACCTTGTCGGAATTAACAGGCAGAAAGGTATGTTGCCGAGTGCTTCAACTGGCATAAGCCTTTTCGAGAAAATTATAGTGGCTGTAAACAGTATGGCATCAAGACTGAAAGATACGCTGAATCAATTCATGAACACATATCCGAATGTTGATGCAAGTAATTTGACTTGGCTCAACGTCAGATCGTTAGGAGTAGATAACACAGGCGCTGACACTACTCTTGGTATGCTTGTATTTTATCCGCTTGACAACAGAACTTTATATTTTCCGAAGGGAACATATAAATGCAACGGGTTAGCCCTCGAAAATGTTGAAAATCTGACAATTATATGTGATAATGCTGAATTTATTTATTGCAATAAAGCTACTGACAACACAGACTCAGCAGGCACAAGTGTACAAAGTACATTTTTCAAATTTACCGGTTGTAAGAATCTGACCGTTATTGACGGTAACTTTGACGGCAAAAATAAAGTGTCACAGATTATTACTTTGATTAATTGCCCAAATGCAAACATAGACAATGTTAATATATCTAATGCAGGCAATGCTTTATCGGCAACAGCGGCAGGTATTAATTTTTTGAGAAACTGCTCACACTTTAATGTCAGAAATGCCAAAATATCAGGCATTAAAGCCGGAACTGTCGGCCCAGACGGATACATTCATTCATTTGGCATTGGCGTGACAAGCGCAGGAAACGGGTACAGTCAACACGGTAACATTGTTAATGTGCGAATTAATGATATTGACGGATATAATTCCGGAGATGTTAAGCCGGACGGTGACGGTATCTACTTGATCGAAAGGCCGACCGATGATTTCAGCGGTGACGGCTATATTAATATTTCAAGGTGCGAAATAAAGGGATGTGCCAAAAGAGGAATTAAGGTTTCAACAAGGCATGTCAATATCTCAGACTGCTATATTGATGTTGACAGCTGGGGCTCGGCAATTGAGGCGCAGTACGGTAAGTTGACATTGAGGGATTCAATTATCAAGAACAGATATGCAAGCTGTCTGACTCTCGACTGGGACAACGGCACTAACTACATTGACAATTGTAAACTCTACGGTGCAGGAAAAGACGAAAGCTCAAAGTACGGCAATTACAAGGGCAATGGTATTGTGCTTAATCAGAGGTTGTCGTCAAGAGACGAACCGTACAGTGATGAGCCGTGCAATATCAGCATTAACAACTGCTTCGTTGACGGTGTATTCTCTCCGATTATTTCGGGATATGACAATAACATCAAGTACAAGTACGGAAACATTGTTGTTGATAACCTTAAAATTGGTCACTACAGAGATGCATCGGCAATCAAGCTCAATTCTACTATGATGACAGATGTCAATCGGCTTGTACTTTCGGATATTATGTATCAGTACGGAACAACAGAAGCAGAAGTGCTGAACGCAAACAATGAGTATTATGCTCTTAGTAATACGGCAGGAACTACAATTAATCTCGGCACACTGTCATCATATGTTAATCCTAAGCGATTGGTATATGACACAAATCTTACCGATGATTACAATGAAATCTTTAAGTTTTATAACCTTAACAATGCAGACTTTGGCGGTGAGACAGCAAAGGTGACAGATGTGCTTGAAGATTCACCGAACAGTGCAGATATTGCCGACGGAACCTATACAAGTGTAACCAATACTAATTTAAGTGTGTCAGTCGCTGACGGTACAATGAATGTAGCTTGTTCAACGGCATACGCTTCTGCATCATATGTCTATATTCCAATTTCAAGCATTACTCTTGACGGAAATGTATTTGACTTTGTTGTTTCTGATATAAGCAAGACAACAGCAGATGTTACTTTAACGCTTGCCAATGCCAAGAAGGCTAAAATTGCCGGATTAACTGAATTTGCGCTAAACAAAACAGTAAAATCAACCATTGTAGGTAATGTCAGCGGTACGGCATCGTTTGTCCGCATTAAGCTCAATGCAAACAAAACGGCAAGCCTCTCGTGCAAGGTCAACTTTAAAAATCGCCAAAAGGTTTTAAAAGGACAGGTGGAAGCAAGATTGAAAATTCTTGAAGAGAAAATAAAAACATTGGAAGGTGCAAACGCGTGATAGATTGGATTATACAATATTGGCTACAAGCTCTATTCGGTATAATACTTGCAGCAATTGTTGCGATAGTAAAAACGCAGTGGAGCAAAATTAAGGCTATTGGCAAAGGCACACAGTCATTGCTTAGGGCGGAGCTTATCCGGTCGGGCGAAAAATATATCGAAAGAGGTTGGATTGAGGTCTATGCAAAGGATGCATATGACAAATGCTATCAGTCATATCATCACCTCGGGCAGAACGGCACAATGGACGATATGCATGAGAAGGTCATGGACTTACCGACTAACCCTATTATAAGAAAGGATGAAAATAATGAATAAGCAGAAAATTAAGAAATGGGCGGTTGCGGCACTCATCAGAGCCGCAAAGACAATGGCACAGACTGCAGCGGCAACACTCTCAGTTGCGGTAGTAATGAGCGATGTAAACTGGGTAATGGTTGCAAGTTCAACACTTCTTGCCGGCATTCTCTCAATGCTGACAAGTGTCGGTGGCTTGCCGGAGCTTAAAGAAAGCGAGGAATAACAATGCAAAATACCATTACAAAACGACAGATTGACGAATTACTTGAAAAATCAGAAATTAAGGTCGAAACAGTTTACAGTAAAGTAACCGTTGTAAGTTGCAAACTGCCAAACGGATTTGTCTTAACTGAATCAAGCGGAGCAGTTGACCCAGCAAACTATGATGAAAAAATCGGTACAGAAATCTGTATGGCAAGAATCGAAAACAAATTGTGGGAACTTGAAGGATATGTCCTTGCAAAACAGCTTTACGAAAGAGAGAAACAGTAATGAAAACTTATATCGGAGTTAAAAAAATTGAAGCCGAGCCGATGACAAGAGGCGATTATAATACATACAGAGGCTGGCAGATACCTACGGACGAAAATCCGGATGATGAAGGTTATCATGTTAAGCACGCTGACGGTCACGAGTCGTGGTCGCCCAAAGAAGATTTTGAAAACACATTTTTTGAAAAGGGAAAGAACCTTCTGAACGATACGGCGTTACTTATGAGTAGTGAGGATTACAAGGAAAGATTTATAGCTGAATATCAGCAATTGGTAATCCGTTATAAAAGGTTGAAGAAAATGCTTGATGCTTGGGATAAAGGAGAACTGAAATTTGCTCCGACTTGTCCACGCAACGCATATAATATGCAGATTAAAGCAATGGCAGATTATATTGCTGTACTTGAATCAAGAGCATTTATTGAAGGTATAAAAATATTTGCAGAACAGAAAGCGAGTGATTAAAAATGAAAGTTACTGCTGTTGATGTAAGTTTCTGTCAGACGAATGTTGATTACAACAAAGTCAAGGCTGACGGTATAGACACGGTTATTATTCGTGCCGGCTTTGGTAGAGAAACATATCAGAAAGACGCACAGTTTGAAGAACATTACAAGAACGCAAAAGCCGCAGGACTGAAAGTCGGTGTATATTGGTTTTCGTATGCGTACAGCGTTGCCGAGGCGAAAAAGGAAGCAAGTGCTTGCCTTTATTGCTTGAACGGCCGAAAACTTGATTTACCCGTGTTTTATGACCTTGAGCTTGGCTCTCAGACCAAACTCGGCAAAGACACCTTAACCGCAATGGCTGTAGCATTTTGTGAGTGTGTTAAAGTTCACGGTTATTCAGCCGGCGTTTATGCAAGTGCAAGCTGGTTTGCAAGTTATCTCAATTACGAGAAACTTAAAAAGCAATATGCAATTTGGCTCGCACAATGGAGAACAGACTCTCCGTGTCGTACTTGCGACATCTGGCAGAACTCCGACAGCGGAAAAGTCAACGGCATTAACGGAAATGTTGATACCGACATTATATTTAATGCTGACTATAAGGGCAGTTCAGCAACAACGATTACAACGCCGAAATACTCCGGAATTAAAGCTGTGCAGGCTTGGGTAGGCACAACGGTTGACGGTATCTATGGCCCTGACACGAAAAAACATTTGGTTATGAAGTTGCAGGAAGAACTTAACCGTCAGTTTGGAATGAACCTTATTGTTGACGGAATTTACGGTGTGGGCACTCATAATGCAATTGTTGTACTCTCATACGGTTGTAGAGGTAATCTTACCAAAGTTTTGCAGGGCTTGCTCATCTGTAAAGGGTATGACACAAACGGCTTTGACGGTATTTACGGTGTTGGCACAAATTCGGCAGTTAAATCATATCAGCGGACTCACTGTTTGAATGATGACGGTATCGCAGGCGGTAACACATTCAGAAGTTTGTGCGCTTAATCCAACACAAAATCCAACACGTTGAAAATAAAAGTCAGTATTTATCGGCATAATAAGATTAAAATAGTGGGTTCGAATCCCGCCGGCTCAGCCATGAAACAGGCACTTGCAATTATGTAAGTGCCTGTTTCAATTATAGTTATCTGTCGAGGGTTATGCTATTGCGTTGTAACGATATACATAAAAAAGAATGCAAAAGATAAATTTTTTAAAAATACTCTTGACCTAAAGTTAGCTTTAGGCTGTATAATAAAGCCAAAGAGAAACTTCTCTGATTTATATTTAAAATTTATATGATAAGGAGCTCTGATTACGATGTATATTGAAAAAATAAACGGACCGCAGGATGTTAAGAAACTCAGTATTGATGAACTTAACGCTCTTGCATCGGAGATGCGTGACGCTTTACTTCACCGTGCAAGTGTTCACGGCGGTCACTTCGGCCCGAATTTCGGTATTGTAGAGGCAACAATTGCCATTCATTATGTATTTGATTCACCACATGACAAGTTTGTGTTTGATGTATCACACCAGTCATATCCGCATAAAATCCTCACAGGCAGAAAAGAGGCATATATTGCACAGGAGCATTACGATGATGTAACAGGCTATACAAGCCCTATAGAGAGCGAACACGATATGTTTACTGTCGGTCATACATCAACCTCTGTCAGCCTTGCCTGCGGACTTGCAAGGGGCAGAGATGTAACAAACGGCAAGGGCAATGTTATTGCACTTATCGGTGACGGCTCAATCAGCGGTGGTGAGGCTCTTGAAGGTTTTAATGTTGCCGGTGAAATGGATTCAAACCTGATTATTATAGCAAATGATAACCAAATGTCAATTGCAGAAAATCACGGTGGACTTTATAAAAATCTCAAACTTCTTCGTGACACAGACGGCAAGGCTGAATGTAACCTTTTCAAGTCAATGGGGCTTGATTATGTATATGTCAAGGACGGCAACAATATTGAAGAGCTTATCAAGGCTTTTAAGTCTGTAAAAGATATTGATCATCCTGTTGTTGTTCATATTAACACTCTTAAAGGTAAAGGTTATAAGCCTGCTGAAACTGACAAAGAAAGCTGGCATTGGTGTATGCCGTTTGATATTGAAACAGGCAAAACTACTGTTAATTTCCCTGATGAGGAGGACTACAGCTCAATCACAACAGATTATCTTAGAAATAAGATGAAGTCTGACAAGTCAGTTGTGGCGATTACAGCCGGTACTCCCGCACTTTACGGCTTTACTCCTGATGAGAGAAAAGCATTCGGCAGACAGTTTCTTGATGTAGGCATCGCAGAACAGACAGCTGTTGCAATGGCATCTGCTATCGCAAAGAACGGCGGCAAGCCCGTATTCAATGTTTACAGCTCATTTATCCAGAGAACCTACGATCAGCTTTCACAGGACTTGTGCATTGACTCAAACCCTGCAACAATCCTTGTTCAGACTGCGTCGGTAAACGGTATGACAGATGTTACGCATCTCGGAATTTTTGATATTCCCATGATTTCAAACATTCCTAACCTTGTTTATATCGCTCCGACAACTAAGGAAGATTACCTTGCAGTCCTCGACTGGAGCATTGAGCAGACAGATTACCCTGTTGCAATTCGTGTTCCTGTTGCAGAACTTGTTTCAACAGGCAAGCCTTGCACAAAGAATTTTGCAGAACTTAATAAATATGAAGTTGCTCAGCAGGGCGGTAAGATTGCCGTAATCGCACTCGGTTCATTCTATGGAATGGGCGAACAGGCTGCAAAGCTTATTGAAGAAAAAACAGGCACAGCGCCTACTCTTATCAATCCTTACTACATTACAGGCGCTGACACAGAACTTCTTGAAAGCCTCAAGAAAGACCATGATGTTGTTGTAACACTTGAAGACGGAGTGCTTGACGGAGGTTTTGGTGAGAAGATTGCCCGTTTCTACGGTCCGTCAGATGTAAAGGTTATCAATTTCGGTCTTAAAAAGGAATTCCTTGACAGATATAATCCTGCCGATGTCCTCAAAGAAAACCGCCTCACACCCGAACAGATTGCAGAAGATGCAGTCGCTTTGATTTAAATAATTTTAAAATAACTATTTTATAAACGAATTTTAGGAGTGAATATCAATGGTAAAACAGACAGCAGGAAGAGATAAACTCGGTGAGTTTGCACCGAAATTTGCAGAAATTAATGACGATGTGCTTTTCGGTGAAGTGTGGAGTAGGGAAGACAAACTTTCACTTCGTGACCGTTCACTTGTTACAGTTGTTGCACTTATGTCACAGGGACTTGTAGATTCTTCTTTTAAGTATCATCTTATGTCAGCCAAAAACAACGGCATTACAAAGGAAGAAATTGCAGAAATCATCACTCATTCCGCATTCTATGCAGGATGGTCAAAAGCTTGGGCAGCTTTCAATATGGCAAAAGAGGTTTGGACAGAAGAATAAAGAGCAGTTGCATATATATTTCTCTTGTGATACAATTAACTGTAGTTATTTTAAATCTTAATTTTTACAAAGGGAAATATCATGAAAAAGACTAAATTTATAATTACCTTGTTAATGGCTGTTCTGATGACTTTTTCATCAGCCTTTTGTGTAAGTGTATCTGCGGTGTCTTCGCCCGATGAGGCGGTGATTTCGGACAATTATGACGGCATTGAGCCTATTCCCACAGAAAAGCCCGAGGACAAGCCCGTAAAGCACGGCAAGGGCTTTTCAAGCGGAGATTACGCCTTGTTCTATACTCAGACAACATTCCTTGCACTTCTTGCAGGATACCTGATTATCTTCAAAGTAAAGGGTACAAAGACAAAAGAGAAAATGCACGGAAGAAAACTTGACCGTAAGTGATAAAAAAATCAAAAACAAAAAACGGATTGACTTGCTGAAAACTTGTCAACCCGTTTTTTATTTCTGTATTTGCATTAAAACAGCCCGACCAAATTACGGTCGGGCTGATAATTTATGCGCTTTCAGCACTTAATTCTTTAGCTTTTTTCAAAGCAGCATCTTTTTGCTTTTTCTTCTTGATTACCTTGAGTCGGCTGAATTCCTCACGATCCTTTTCGTCAAGTGCGTCGGAAATGAACTTAACTGTTTCCTCAAAACGTGGAATCATAATGTTCTTGAGAGCGTTTGCTCTCTTCTGAGTTTTCTTGATTGAATCGGCAAGGCGGTAAACGCTGTTCTCAATCTCGGCAAGCTCAACTGTAAGATTTTTAACTTCGGTAAATTTTGTATAAACCTTATCAATTGCCGAATTTGTTGTGCGCAGACCGTAGTGTAGGTAGTGATGGTCCTCTCGTTCCTCAATAGTGAGAATCGGAATTTCAACACCCATAACACTTCTTGAATCAAGCTTCAAGCCGTTCTCATAGGGAATAGCGTTAGAAATATCTTCACAAAAGCCGTTGGTAACATTTGCCGTTTGAAGTGCTGTGTAAGCCTCTGCATAAGCGTCATCAATTTTCTGCTGGATTGCGTTTGCATGGTCGATAAGCGTCATCATTTCTCTGATGAGAATGTTACGCTTTCTGTCCAACAGTTCATAGCCGTTTTTGGCGAGTGCAAGGGATTTCTTAGTATTCATAAGATTACCCTTGGTAGGTACTGTCTGTACTGCCATAAATGCTCACACTCCTTTCTTCAAACGATTATTTGTCACCCTTATAGTACTGATCAAGTAAAGCATCGTCAACACGGTCAAGTTCTGCTCTCGGCAATGTTGAAAGCAATTCCCAACCAAGGTCAAGACTCTGTTCAATACTTCTGTTTTCATTAAAGCCCTGATTAACGAACTTTGATTCAAACAATCTGCCAAACTCAATGTACTTCTTATCAGTAGGAGAAAGCTCCTCTTCACCGATAACAGATGCAAGCGATCTTGCGTCAATTACCTTTGCATAAGAAGCGAAAAGCTGGTTTGCAAGAGGCTGGTGATCGGCTCTTGTATAACCCTCACCGATACCGTCCTTCATAAGACGGGAAAGGGAAGGAAGAACATTAACAGGCGGATACAATCCCTGTCCCTGAAGTGAACGGTCTAGAACAATCTGTCCCTCTGTAATGTAACCTGTAAGGTCGGGGATAGGATGAGTAATATCGTCGTTAGGCATTGTCAAAATCGGAATCTGTGTAACAGAACCGTTGTGACCTTTAATCATACCTGCACGCTCATAAAGTGATGCAAGGTCAGAATAAAGATAGCCGGGGTAACCCTTTCTGCCTGGAATTTCACCCTTTGATGACGAGAACTCACGAAGAGCCTCGGCATAAGATGTCATATCGGTCATAATAACGAGAATGTGCATATCAAGCTCAAATGCAAGATATTCAGCAATTGTAAGAGCACATCTCGGTGTAAGAGTTCTTTCAATGATAGGATCGTTTGAAAGGTTCAAAAGCATTACAACTCTTGAAAGTACGCCGCTTTCTTCAAAGCTCTTCTTAAAGTATTCTGCAACATCTTTTTGAACACCCATTGCGGCAAATACAACACCGAAGTTAGAGCTGTTTGCGCCGCTGATTTTAGCCTGTCTTACAATCTGAACGGCAAGGTCATTATGTTTCATACCTGAGCCGGAGAAGATAGGCAGCTTCTGACCTCTGATAAGAGTCATAAGCGTATCAATGGTTGAAATACCTGTGTTGATGTAGTTTTTAGGATAAACACGGGAAACAGGGTTGATAGGAGTACCGTTGATATTAGCCTTTTTAACAGGGAAAATATCTCCGAGTCCGTCAATAGGTTTGCCCGCACCGTCAAGTACACGGCCGATAATTTCAGGGGAAAGAGGCATCTCCATAGGATGACCTGTAAGTCTTGTTCTTGTGTTTTTAAGGCTGATTCTTCTTGTACCCTCAAAAACCTGAACAACTATTCTTTCGCCCTCAATCTGAACGACACGACCCTGACGCATTGTACCGTTATCAAGACGAATGTCAACAATTTCCTCGTTGGAAACGCCCTTAACACCGTCCATAACTATAAGAGAGCCGTTAATTTCTTTAACGCCTACATAATCTATAATCATTATTGCGTTCCCTCCTTATTAAGAAATTGCAGCAAGCTTTTCGTCAATTTCCTTAATGTAATCATCAAACATTTCAGGCTTGCTGTTAGGAATATCATACTTCATCTTTGTAAGCTTATCAAACAGACCAAGGTTAAGAATCTTGGAAAGCGGAATATTCTGAGCAACTATATCCTTAGCTTTGGCATGAAGATGAAGAATGGTTTTCATCATAAGCTTTTGCTTTTCAAGCGGAACATAAGTATCATCGGCATGGAAAGCGTTTTGTTGTAAGAAACCGACACGAATTACTCTTGCTGTTTCAATTACAAGTTTCTGGTCATCGGGGAGTACATCCGAACCGATAAGCTTTACGATTTCCATAAGTGAACTTTCTTCCTGTAAAAGTGCGCTTATTCTGTTTCTGTATTCAATAAAATCCTCACCAAGATTTTCTCTGAACCACGGATCAAGGTCGTTAAAATACTCGCTGTAGCTGTCCATCCAGTTAATTGCGGGATAATGTCTTGAATAAGCAAGAGCCTTATCAAGAGCCCAGAAACATCTTGTAAAACGCTTTGTGTTCTGTGTTACAGGCTCAGAGAAGTCTGAACCCTGCGGAGAAACCGCACCGATAAGCGTTACAGAACCTTCGCCGCCGCTGAGAACCTCGGCACGACCGCCACGCTCATAGAACTCGGCAAGTCTTGAAGGAAGGTACGCAGGGAAACCTTCTTCGGCAGGCATTTCTTCAAGTCGGCCTGAAATCTCACGGAGAGCCTCAGCCCAACGGGATGTTGAGTCAGCCATCATGGCAACATGATAACCCATATCTCTGTAATATTCGCCAAGAGTAATACCTGTGTAAATTGAAGCCTCACGAGCCGCAACAGGCATATTTGATGTGTTGGCGATAAGTACGGTTCTGTCGGTCATAGGACGCTGTGACTTTGGGTCAATAAGCTCTGAGAATTCCTCAAGAACTTGGCTCATCTCGTTACCACGCTCACCGCAACCGACATAGATGATGATATCGGCGTCGCACCATTTTGCAAGCTGGTGCTGAGTCATTGTTTTACCTGTACCGAAACCGCCCGGAATAGCTGCTGTACCGCCCTTTGCAATAGGGAAGAGAGTATCAATAACTCTCTGACCCGTGATAAGCGGAACAGATGATGTAAGTCTTTCCTTAACAGGACGGGAAGTTCTGATTGGCCACTGCTGACAAAGGGTAAGGTTGTGCTCAACGCCTTCGTCATCCTTGATTACAACAACTGTATCAAAGAGCTTGTAGTCGCCGTTAGGATTAACCTTTACTACTTCACCCGAAAGCTCAGGCGGAACCATAAGTCTGTGTTCAATGATAGGAGTTTCGGGGAGAGTAGCGTAAATCTGACCGCCTTTAAGCTTGTCACCGACTTTAACCTTCATTGTAACATTCCACAGCTTCTTGTCATCAAGAGCAGAAACCGAAGAACCACGGTTAATAAACGCACCTGCTTCTTCTTCAATAGCCTTCAGCGGTCTTTCGATACCGTCAAAGATGTTATCAATAATACCGGGGCCGAGAAGAACATTCATAGGAGCACCGGTACCCTCAACGGGATCGCCCGGTTTAAGTCCTGTTGTTTCCTCATAAACCTGAATAGTTGTGATGTCGTCTGTAATACCGATGATTTCACCGACAAGCTTTTGCTTGCCTACATGAACCATTTCCATCATCTCAAAGCTGTCGGTATTTTTTACGGTAACAACAGGTCCGTTTATTCCATATATAACATTGTTGTTTTCCATATTATTACCATCTCTTTCAAAAGAAATTAACAGTCAGCAAGATTAAAGCACACTCAGTCCGGAATTTTCTATAAACCATTCTTTCTGTGCATAGAGCTTGCTGTCAAGAGTTTCATCGGCAACAATATTCATTGCCTTGCAAAAGCCTTTGATTCCGCCGATTTTAATTGACTTGTCGGCAACAACCTCGGTGCTTCCTGCAAAAACTGCCTTGATTTTGTCTGAGTTCTTCATATCTCTTTCGTTGACATAAACAACACAGTCGTTGTCTGCAAAAAGCTTAGCAACTTCCTTTGCACTTTTTACAAGGCTGTTTGAGTAATCTGATGTTTTTGTGTATTCAACAAGCTTTTCTTCAGCCTTTTTAAATATGCTTTCAGTCATTTCAGCTCTCTCGAGAAACAGTTTTTTCTGACCTTCCTGAATTTTCTTTGCAAGAATACCAGTCTGCCTGTTTCTTGATTCTTCAAGTTTGTCCTTGATATACTTTTCGCTGTCATGTCTGCCTTTTTCGGTTGCCTCTTTCAGCTTTTCTTCTTTAAGCTGAGCAACCTCTGTCTGCATGGCACTTCTTTGTTCATCAGCATATTTTTTAATGGCTTTCAGAAAGTTATCTGTTTTGTTTTTGGAGTTTTCCATTAAAAATAACCTCCCTGAATAAATTCAGATATGTGATAATTACAGCTTTACGCCGATTGCGTCCTGAACATATTTTGTAATACTGTCCTTGGTTCTTCCGTTACCGTGACGGTCGGGAATTTCAACAATAAGCGGCTGTTTGCGGTTAAGCTTGAGGTCATAAATAAGGTCGGGACAGAGCGAAACAAGTGTTTCCGTAATAAGAATAACTGCAATATCATCCCTGTTCACAGCCTTTTCAAGCTCACTGCGTACCTCATCCTCCTGATGAACAACTACGCCTTCAATACCTGCAAATCTCATACCCATTTTGGTATCGACATTATCACTTATAAGAAAAAATTTCATAATAATCAATCCTTAACGAAACTTAAATCGCTTAAATTATCTTGCAAAGATAAGAAGAATTGAAACGAGCATACCGTAAATAGCGATACCTTCACCAAGTACAACGAAGATGATTGCTTTACCGAATGCCTTAGGATCTTCACTTGTAGCACCGATAGCGGCAGGAGCAGCGTTACCAACGGCAATACCGCCGCCGATACATGAAAGACCTGTTGCAAGAGCGGCACCGATATATGCAAGACCGTCAGCCATACCCGATGTAGCTGCAGCGGCATCACCTGTAGCAGCACTTGCTACGATAGGGCATACCATGCAGAATGCAAATACAGCAGCGAATGAGCAAATCTGAGTAAGAACTGTTTTCTTTCTGTTCTTGCCGTGTTCAAAAGCCTTTACTGCAAGAATTGCAGACGCACAAAGGAATACTACCGGAACAGCTAACATAATTAAATTGAATAACATAATAATACCTCCAAAAAATTATCAATCAATATTTAATTTAACAGGTTCGTAAGGTCTGCCTTCACCGGAATAGAAACGGCTGAACATCTCGTAATATTCAAGTCTTAACACCTGAATTGCAACAAGAAGCGCCTCAAGAACCATTACAAAAACATTACCTAAAACAACTACGGGCCAGTATGCAACGGCGGGAGCTGTTTGGGCAAGCACGAAAACAACTGTCATCATACCTGCGTGTACAAGAACGAATGCACCGACTCTTAAAAAGCTTACCGTGTTTGTAACATATTCAAGCAAAAATTCGATTGACTCGATAGCATGCTCAAGAATATATCCGCCCCAGCTTTCGGGCTGCCAGTCTTTTTCACCGGCGATAAGAAGTCCGAGAGGCTCACCGAAAAAGATGAGCAGATAGGGGAGAACGATAAGACAAAGAATGTATGCAAGGGAAAATACCTGCAGACCCAATACGAGCTGTCCTGCAACACCGAAAATAATTGAACAGTAGAATACAAGACCTGCGCAACCGCTTGATCCGAACAAGGCTCTTCCCACATCTCCCTGCTTGAAGGAACTGTAAATATTAAGTCCCATAGCAACCACAACAAGCGAAATACCTATTGCAACAGCCGCAAGAAGAATCATTACAATTGAGCCTGATGACATTACTTCAATCGGTTTTTCATCAAGTCCGAAGAGTGCCTTGTAAAGAGGATCAAGCACATGCTCAAATCCGAACACACTTCCGAACACACAGCCGAATATCGCAGAAGAAATTCCGCACGGCACAAGAATCTTACCGATTTTCATTTTCCTGAGTTTCCACATAAGCGCACCGACAATTGATACACAAATGCCCTGACCGAGGTCAGCAAACATTATGCCGAATATAATGACATAAGTGATAGCGATAAAGAGTGACGGATCAATTTCGTTATATTTCGGAACACCGTACATCTCTGTGTAAAATTCAAACGGTTTTGCAAGGAAACAGTTTTTGAGTTTGACAGGCGGCGATTTTGCAATCTCCGTCTTGCCGTCTGAAAAATCTACATTGACGCTGGCAATTTTTTTGAGTCTGCGTCTGAGAGGCTTAGCATCCTCTGTAGGAACCCAACCTACAATGATAAAGCTTTTGCTGTATTGCAATGCTTTTGTGCGGATTTTGGCATAAAGATTAAGCTCTTCAAGCTTAGAAAGATATTTACAGATTCTAACCTCATACTTGTTAACATAATCGTCAACTCGCTTCTGAGCTTCTTTAAGCTTCTCCTCAAGATGGGGAATAAGGCTCTCAAGTTTTTTCAGATGAATTCTCGGTGTGTCATTAACTCCGAGAACATCACATTTTTCAAAATATAATCCCGAAAAGATTCTGTCAATTTCCTCGGTTTTGTCAATCGGAGCAAAATAAACACCCCAATAGTGTGATTTGTCTTCGGTACAGACAATAAAATCTACATAAGGATTATCTTTATAGGCTGAAAGCTTTTCAAAGCTTTCCTTAGGCAGTCTGCCAAAGCGTGAACTGATATACTTTAAGGTTAAAACCTTTTCAATTTCAACCCCAAGTCCGACAAAGTGTGTGGTTTCAACAAGATTTTCCTTTGCCTGCATCAGCTGTTCTTCAACAAACAGCCTGTCATCTGCAAGAACTTCAATGTCGCTGTTTATTTGATTTGTAAACAGTTCAATTTCTTTAAAGGTCGGATTAAAGTCACTTACATCAACAAGATTAAACTTGCGTTTTGTAAGACTTAATGTTGCCTTAAGAGTGTTAAGAGGTTCAGCATAGATGTTTTTTGATTGCAGATGCGTAAAATCCTTTGTGTTGCTGTAAAAGGATGAAACATCATCGGGATGGAACACACCTGATTCACCAAGTACCGATATTACATTATCAATATCCCTTGTAAGCCCGATAATGCTTACGGCCTGCATGGTTGAAACAGCCAAATTTTAATCACCTCTTCTTAACAGTCATCACATTTTTTATTTAATAAGCAATGACTGCGTAAGTTTATTGTCAAGTTCATATCTTGTGCCTTCAATCAGAGTGACAATATTCATCAGCTCTGTTTCGGCAACAAAAATATATGAAATCATTACAACCGAAGGGTTGTTGGAAAAGTGCATATTTTTCTTTGCAAGCCTGTATTTTACTCTCGGTGAAATATCGCTTGCATAAACATATCCGATTTTATCAATCAATCTTCCGTTATGCGTATTCTGCATAATTGAGAATATCTCGCCCGAAGATTCCGCCTTACACATCATGTCAATGGTCTTTTCGCTGAGATTTGTGTAATCAAGCAAGAGGTTTGCTTTGATATCATCGGGAGAAAGCTTATAATACTTTTTCAATCTCAGAATTCTCGAGAAAATATTATAATCGTTAATCGTAAAGAAAAAGTTGATAAGCTCGTGCTTTTCCTGTCCTTTTGTTGTAGCTTTAATCAGTTTTGTCAGTTTTCCGAACACCAAGTTATACAGCTTGTTCTCAATGTCCGATATTGGAAGTCGATTTTTCTCATCAGGAGAAAATTGCTTGAGAATATCGTAGAATTGGGAGGACTGTGTGGCGTTCAGAAACTCTTCATAATTTTTTGCGTTGGCAAGCTTGTTAACATCTATTTCCGTATGTTTTGAAATATACCCCGGAAATTGATAGATGAACTTGTCAGTCGAGTTTGAACTGAGCAGGATAAGGAATCTTATAATCTGCTCAACCTCTAATGTCGAGATAATGTACGATGACAAACCCGAGCTTACGCTCGAATCGTATCTGCACAAAGAGTCAAATTCATAGAAAAGGTTTTGCCTCAAAAGAGCCTCAAGCCGTCCTCTGTGAATTTCACGCTCACTGACATCCGTCAGAGCCTTGGAGTAATGCGTATTATTTTTAAGATACGACATAATCTCTCCGACGCTCTGGCATGCAAGCAAACTCTGGTAATCCTTTTCGGTAAGTCTGTTGCCGAACTTTGACCTTGCTTTTGTCAGAACTGCAAACGAAGTTTTTGACATTATCCGCATACACCTCCTTGTAAACAGTAAATGGAATGTTACTGTGCAACCGTTCTTTTGACGATTTCGTCAACCCACTTGTCACAGTTGAGTTTAAAATCAGAGTCAAGCTTGATATGCACTGAATTGTGCTTGCCCTGAATTTCCTCCCATTGCTGTTCGGCTTTCTTTGTTTCCTGAATGTCGTTGCGTTTCACAACCTCTTCAGCTTTTGCCATGAAGTCGTCATAAATCTTCTTCGTTTCGGCTTCAATAGTTTTGGAAAGTTCCTCTTTTTCTTCAAGAGTATCCTTTTCCATGGCTTTGGCTTCGTTGTCGGCATCAACGATTTTTTTAATCATATTCTCCATAAAACCACCCCCGTGAAAAATCAGTTTTTAAGCGCCTGAAGCGGAGCCGGAATTCTTCCGCCACGCTTAATAAATGCCTCCGGTGAACCTTTCCTTACAGGCATAACGGGACCTCTGCCGAGCAGTCCGCCGAAATTAAGTTCTTCGCCTGCACTTTTTCCGATAGCCGGAATAAGTCTTACCGCAGTTGTTTTGGTATTTACCATACCAATTGCAGCCTCATCTGCAATGATTGCAGAGATAACCTCGGGAGTTATGTCACCCGGTACTACAATCATGTCAAGACCAACCGAACATACGGCTGTCATTGATTCAAGTTTTGTAATATCAAGGTAACCTTCAGTAGCGGCATGAATCATACCTGCATCCTCGGAAACGGGGATAAAAGCACCGCTCAGACCGCCGACATGGGAAGAAGCCATAACGCCGCCCTTTTTAACAGCGTCATTAAGAAGTGCAAGTGCAGCGGTTGTACCGTGGCATCCGCACACTTCAAGTCCCATCTCCTCAAGAATATATGCAACACTGTCACCGACAGCAGGTGTCGGGGCAAGTGAAAGGTCAACAATACCAAAGGGAACACAAAGTCGCTTGCTTGCTTCTCTTGCAACAAGCTGTCCCATACGGGTGATTTTGAATGCAGTTTTCTTAACCATATCTGCAATTTCCGTGATGTCTTTTCCGACACCGTCTTTTGCAAGAGCGGCTCTTACAACGCCGGGACCCGATACACCGACATTGATAACAGTATCGGCTTCACCGACACCGTGGAAAGCACCCGCCATAAACGGGTTGTCTTCGGGAGCGTTACAGAATACAACGAGCTTTGCGGCACCGATGCAGTTTCTGTCGGCTGTAACTTCTGCAGCCTGCTTAACGACCTTACCCATCATCTTAACAGCATCCATATTGATGCCGGCTTTTGTAGAACCGATATTTACGGATGAACAAACGAAATCGGTTTCGCTCAAGGCCTGTGGAATACTCTCAATAAGAGCGTAGTCACCGCTTGCAAAACCCTTCTGAACAAGAGCGGAATAACCGCCGATGAAGTTTACGCCGAGTTCCTTTGCGGCTTTGTCAAGAGTGTGGGCAAACTTGACAACATTCTTGCTCTGGCACGGAGCGGCTACCATACCGATAGGGGTAACTGAAATTCTTTTATGTATAATCGGAATACCAAATTCCTTCTGGATGTCTTCACCTGTTTTAACAAGGTCTTTTGCATTTCGACAGATTTTGTCATAAACCTTTGTGCAAGCCTTATCAATGTCCTCGTCAATGCAGTCAAGCAATGAAATACCCATTGTAATTGTTCTTACATCAAGGTTTTCATTGTCTATCATATTTATGGTTTCAAGTATATCTCTTGTTTCTAACATATTATGTATATCCTTTCAATTCGGTAGCACTGATCAAATTCTGTGCATGCTGTTAAAGATGTCCTCGTGCATAACATGAATCTTTGTATTTGTTGATTCTCCGACTGCTTTGAGGTTTGTACGGAGCTGCTCAAATCCGATGTTGGATTTGTCAATTTCAACAAGCATAATCATAGCAAACATATCCTGAAGAACACTCTGTGTTACTTCCACGATATTAACATCAGCCTTTGAACAGGCCTCTGAAACTTTTGCAAGGATTCCAACGCTGTCTTTACCGATTACTGTGATAACTGCCTTCATTTTTTACCTCCTGTTTATGCAGATTTTCGTTGGGATTCTGCATAAAACTGCTTTTCTTTATTTGTGCATATTATATAACTAATTTTTAATAAAGTAAAGTGCAATATTGAAAAAATTTTTTTCATATGTTATCATCTTTTTTGTGAGGTGTTTTACTAATGAAAATATGTGATATTCATACCCATTCAAGCAACTCTTTTGATGCTGAAAATACAGTTGAAGAAATGTGCAACAGTGCCTGTAACAAGGGACTTTTTGCACTTGCAATCACCGACCACTGCGAAGCTCCCGAGATTTTGCTCGGCTCTGAAAGTGAGTACGGAGATTTCAGCAAATTAATTCCAAAATCGAATTATGAAACTTCGATTATGCAAGATAGATACAAGGGTAAAATCAAAATACTGAGAGGCATTGAACTCGGTGAGCCGATGCACAATGACGAATGTACAAAAAAAGCACTTTGTTTTGGAGATTTTGACATAATAATCGCATCCGTGCATAACCTGAGAAACAGACCGGATTTTTATTATATGGATTTCAAAAAAGAAGATGCACATATAATTCTCGATATGTACTTTGATGAACTTCTCGAAACCGCCTCTTTTGACAGCTTTTGTACTCTTGCACACCTTACATATCCGTTGAGATATATTAAGCGTGATACGGGCGTTATTCCGAATCTTTCACCGTACAGAGATAAGATTGACCTTATATACGAAACACTTATTAAAAAGGATAAGGCTCTTGAAATTAATGTTTCTGGGCTGTTCAAAGGACTCGGTGAAACTCTCCCTGCATTTGATGAAATTAAACGCTATCACGACCTTGGAGGCAAGTACATAACCCTCGGAAGTGACGCACACAATATAAATGATGTCGGCAGAGATATTGAAAAGGGAATAGAGCTTGCTTTTAAAGCCGGATTCAAATCATACCATATATATGAAAACTGTTGCCCTTATGAAATAACAATTGAATAACAAAGAATTAAAATAGTTCTTAAAAGCAAAAAGAGGATTTCGCACTGATATGATGTGAAATCCTCCTTGTTTTTTTTGAATCCAATATTTAACTGCGGCACATTATACTGCACTTTTCTGAAAATTGCAATACCTTTTTACAAAGTTTTTGCAAGATTTTTTATGTAATCCTTCAATAAATCTTTTGTTTCAGGGTGTTCAAGCCCAATTTCTATCTGAGCCTGCAAGATTCCAAATTTATTGCCCATATCGTATCTCTTTCCCTCAAACTCAACGGCTGTCATTCCTTTTGTTATTGCAATCTCTCTCATTGCGTCTGTAAGCTGAATTTCTCCGCCGATTCCGGGCTTTGTATTTTCGAGAATTTCAAAAATTTCAGCCGGGAGCACGCATCTGTCAAGAATCGAATAAAGCGAAAGAACTTCTTCGGGAGTCTGCGGCTTTTCCTTCATGTCCGTACAGGCAAAAATATTGTCGTGCATATGTTCAACTTTGAGTGAACCGTACTTGTGAATGTCTTTGGCGTCAACCTTTTTAACACCTACAACTCCTTCACCGTATTCACCGTAATGATCAATGAGCTGTTTGATTGCAGGAACCTTGCCTGTAATAACGCCGTCACCGTACATAACGGCAAAAGGTTCATTGCCTACAAAAGATTTTGCTTTGAGAACGGCATGTCCAAGACCTTTCATTTCTTTCTGTCTGATAAAAGAAATGTTTGCAAGGTTTGAAATATTTCTGACTGTTTCAAGAAATTCTGTTTTGCCGCTCTTTTCAAGCAGACTTTCAAGTTCGGGAGAAGCGTCAAAATGATCCTCCATAAGTCCTTTGCCACGGTTTGTGATGATGAGAATATCTGTAATTCCTGCCGCAACAGCCTCCTCAACTATGAACTGAATAGTTGGCTTGTCAACGATAGGATACATTTCTTTCGGCATATTTTTTGTTGCGGGAAGAACTCTTGTACCGAGTCCCGCCGCCGGGATAACCGCCTTTGTTATACGCATAATATTCCTTCTTTCTCATTAAACTTTTTACTTATTATGTTTCTATACATTTACTACGGTGTTTCTGTCGTTTACATTAAGAACATCGGCAGATAATTGACAACAAGGAAAGCAAAAGCTACAGAAACAGCAATCGGGAGATTTACTCCGCCTTTTGTTTCGAGTGCCTCATTCAAAAGCTCTTTATTTGTTGTACTTTTTATCTTTTTAATTTTCTTAACAGAGTGATTGTAGTAACATTTATTTGCAATTAAACCGCTGATAACCATTACTATAAGTGAAACCGCATTTGCAAGCAGAGGAGAGAGAAACAGTAAAAACTCAGTCGGTGAAAGTCCGAAAGAATTACCAAGAGAAAGCACCTGTCCGGATTGCTGAGCCTGTACTATGCCCGTGTAGATAGATTTCCAAGCGGGAAGCGATGAAATATAAGCAGAACCTACCATTGAACCGAGTACGAGAGCTGAGAACAATACGCCTAAGCCGTACATTTTTCGGTACAGAAAATATATTCCCGATAAAATAAATGCGGAAAAATTGAATCTGCTCTTTTTAAACTTATTGATAAAGCTGAAAATCCTCAGATAATAAGGGGTGTTCTTACCAATGAATTTTGCGGCTTCACCTGCAGTGATATCGTCAACAAGCGGTTCGTCGCTCTTCATTCCTGCCATAGGATCAAAAGCGGCAGCCATTTGCGGATTTGCCTGACCAAAAGGAACACCAAACGGCGGCATACCCTGATTCTGATTGAAATTCGGGTTTGGCTGACCGTTATTCTGATTCTGCTGAAAGTTCGGATTGTTTTTGTCATCACCGTAAAGCGGTGCGCCGCAGCTGCAGCAATAGAACATTTCTTTCGGATTTTCCGCTCCGCAGCGCTTGCAAAGAACTACACCGTCTTTAGCGTCCTGCTCTGCCTGTTGTTCGGCCTCTTCCAGCTGTTCCTTTTCAAAAGAAAAATCAGCACCGTGTTTGTCTGCAAAATGACAATGACCCTCTTTTTCATAACATTCTCTGTGATGCGGTGCTCCGCATTCAGGGCAGACTACAACATCGTCACCCTTTTTGAACTGTTTGTCACATACCGGACATTTGTATTCTGTAAATTCCATTATAAACCTCCAAAGGATACACGATACGGTGTACCTACACACTTTAATTATAACAAATAGTATTGACAAATGCAACTTGTTTTTGTGTATAAGTTTACTTATGAATAAAATAGCTGTTTTTCTTTACTTTTGTGGATGTTTTTGCTATAATGTTAAATTGTAAAAGGATAAACTATATTCAGAAAGGTACATGTTTATGGTACAGTTTGAGGAATTACTTTTAAAGCTTCAGGCTTTAAAGCCTGAAATAGACGATTTGTCCGATGCACTCGGTATGAAGGGCATGCTCTCGGAGATTCAACAGCTTGAACTCAAGGCAACCGAGCCGGGATTTTGGGACGATGTGGAAAAATCACAAAAGGTTTTACAGCGTACGGGTTCTTTAAAGGGCAAGGTTGAGGCTTACGAAGGTCTTGTTGCCAAATACGAGGATACTCACGCTTTGATTGAACTTGCAAATGAGGAAGAGGACGAATCTCTTCTTGAAGAGGCAGAAAACGAAGTTGAGGCTGTCAAGGAAAATCTTGAAAAACAGCGTTTGCAGACTTTGCTTACAGGCGAATATGATAAAAATAACGCAATTCTTACATTTCACGCAGGTTCGGGCGGAACAGAGGCTCAGGACTGGGCTGAAATGCTTTACAGAATGTACACCCGTTGGGCAGAGGCTCACGGCTTTAAGGTTAAAGAAGTTGACTACCTTGACGGCGATGAGGCAGGACTTAAAAGTGCCGTGCTTCTTGTTGAAGGTGAAAATGCTTACGGCTACTTAAAGAGCGAGGCAGGCGTTCACCGTCTTGTTCGTGTATCTCCGTTTGACTCGGCAGGCAGAAGACACACAAGCTTCTCATCTCTTGAGGTTATGCCGGAAATTGCAAAAGATACAGAGGTTCACATTCCGCCCGAAGATATCAAAATGGATGTTTACCGTGCCAGCGGTGCAGGCGGTCAGAAGGTCAATAAGACTTCATCTGCTGTTCGTCTTACTCATATTCCTACTGGTATCGTTGTTGCCAGTCAGGTTGAGCGCAGTCAGTATCAGAACCGTGATGTTGCTATGAATATGCTTATTTCAAAGCTCGTTGAAATCAAAGAGCGTGAGCATCTTGAAAAGATTGAGGACATCAAGGGCGTTCAAAAGGAAATTACCTGGGGTTCACAGATCCGAAGCTATGTATTTATGCCATATACAATGGTAAAAGACCACAGAACAGGCTTTGAAACAGGTAACATTCAGGCTGTTATGGACGGCGATCTTGACGGTTTTATCAACGCATATTTAAAGTGTGCAAGTCTTGGCACACTTCAGAAATAAATTTCATATTATACGGAAAGGCTATGAATTAGTATGAAGTATTTAGTAATGCTCTGTGACGGTATGGCTGATGAGCCAAACGCACAGCTTGATAATTCAACTCCTATGGCAAAGGCTGTTAAGCCTTGTATGGATTACCTTGCCTCAAAGGGCGAGGTCGGAATGGTTAAAACCGTTGCCGAAGGACTCAAACCCGGCAGCGATGTTGCGAACCTTTCGGTTCTCGGTTATGAGCCTGCTGTTTATTACAGCGGTCGCTCTCCGCTTGAGGCGGCAAGTATCGGTATTGACCTTAAAGACACCGATGTAACATTAAGATGTAACCTTGTAACTCTGTCCGATGAAGAAAACTACGAGGACAAGTCTATGGTTGACTATTGTGCAGGCGACATTTCAACAGAAGAGGCAAGAGAGCTTATCAATTATGTTGAGGAAAAGCTCGGCAACGATATTTTCAAGTTCTATTCGGGTGTTGCATACCGTCATTGTCTTGTATGGAAAAACGGCAATCCTCATCCGGGCGAACTTACACCTCCTCACGATATCTCAGGTCGTGTGATTAAAGAATACATTCCAAAGGGTGACGATACTGCCGCTCTCTATGATTTGATGAAGAAAAGCTATGATTTGCTCAAAGATCATCCTGTAAACAAGGCGAGAATTGAAAAAGGACTTCGTCCCGCTAACTCAATCTGGCTTTGGGGCGAGGGTACAAAACCCGCTCTTGACAGCTTCTTCGGCAAGTTCGGCAAAAAGGGCAGTATGATTTCTGCTGTTGACCTTCTCAAAGGCATCGCAATTTGTGCCGGTATGAAGAGTGTTGATGTTGAGGGTGCAACAGGCTATATTGACACAAACTTTGACGGAAAGTGTAAAGCCGCCATTGATGAATTTAAAAACGGTGCGGACTTTGTATATATCCATGTTGAAGCTCCCGATGAATGCGGTCACAGAGGAGAGATTGAAAATAAAGTAAAGGCTATTGAACTCATTGATGAGCATATTCTCAAGCCTGTAACCGATTTTCTCAGAACTTTTGATGATTTTGCCGTTCTCGTATGTCCCGATCATCCCACACCTCTTTCTATCCGCACACACACTTCAAATCCTGTTCCTTATCTTATCTATGACAGCAAAAACGAAGTTGACAGCGGCGTAAGCAAATTCTGTGAAGAAGAGGCTAAAAAGACAGGCAACTATATTGAAAAAGGTTTCACAATGATGGATTACTTCCTTTCAAAATAATTTTTTGCTCTGTACTACATAATAAACCAAAAAAATAACATCCTTGCAGATATAATGAAATTAAAAATCTGTAAGGATGTTTTTATGTTGTGTTTGTTCATTATCATAACAATAATGAGTGTGATTACTTTGTTTGTAATTGCGTTTTCTTATGCAGTAAAATTCCTTATCGGAATAATAATTAAACTTATACGCAAAAACGATTTAGATAAGTTTTAATGCTTCAACAAGAGCCTTTGAAAGCTGATCGGGGCAGGATGTGCCTCTGCCACGGCAGTCAATGCCTTTTAATCTGTCAACAGCATCTTTTGCGTCCATACCTTTAACAAGCATACAAATGCCCTGAGTGTTGCCTGAACAGCCGCCCACAAACTCACAGCTTGTGATTTTGCCGTTGTCATCAAGTTCAAGATTAATCTGTCTGGAGCAAACTCCCGTAGGGAAATATGAATATTTCATTGTAATACCTCTTTTCATAATTTGAAATCATATTATCACAGAAACAGAAAAAAATCCAGACAATTTTATTTTTTTGTTTTTAAAATTGAAAATCTATGTTATAATTTAAATACAGATTGCACTTTGTTACAAACCCTGCTCCCTGTTATGAAAGCAGAGCGTTGTTTTAATTGAAATCCAAGTGCAGATGTTCCACAGCTCTGATAGAATGGAACTATTATAAATATTGTAACAGACATTTACAAAAAGCAAATCACAGAAAGTAGGATATAATGTCAATTAATATAGATTTGGGAGCATGGAACTCAATTTTTGCAGTTCCCTCCAAAGTAGTCGATGAAGGATTAAAATTTTCTGACGGCGTAAAGCTTAAAGTCCTTTTGTTTGTCCTTCGTAATGCCGGTCGTTCCGTTGACGACACAGAAATTTCAAAGGCAACAGGTGTCAATGTAACCGATATTCCCGAGGCGCTTGACTATTGGGTAAGTATGGGTGTGTTTAATCGAATTGAAAATACTTTTACTCCCGTAAAAAATAACGAGGAATTTGTTTCTGCACCACAGACTTCCGTTCAAACGGAACAGACACCGCAACCTGTTCAGACTGTTTTACAGCCACAACAGACAGTGCCACAGCCTGTTCAAGCGGTTCAAGAGCTTGTAAAACAGGAAACAGAACAGTCACCAAAGGAAAACGCAGAAGAACCGCAAAAACATTTTACGGCTACAAGACCGCAAAAGCCTGATTTTGTATTTACGGCACAAAGACTTGCGGTTGATGAAGAATTAAAAATGCTTGTTGAAGAAACGCAGACAACACTCGGAAAAGTTCTTTCAAATTCCGATATTGCAACTCTGCTTATGCTCAAGGACACCTGCGGACTTCCGCTTGATGTTATCTTTATGCTTATACATTATTGTGCAAGCATTGATAAGGGCAATATCAGAACGATTGAAAATATCGGTATTCAATGGGCAAATGACGGTGTTTATTCGCTTGAGGCGGCTGATAACAAGATTAAGCAGATTCAAAAAACAACGGCAAACTTTTCAATTGTTTCAAAAGCATTCGGACTTAAAAATGTCGGTTCTCCTACAAAAAAACAGCTTGAATATGGTGACAAGTGGGTAAGCGAGTGGAAGTTTTCGCCCGAAATGCTCAGAGAGGCGTATGAAAGATGCGTTGATACAAAGGGAACAATGAATCTTCGCTACATTGACGGAATCTTAAAGCGTTGGAATGCAAGCAATCTGCACACGCTTGACGAACTTCATAAGTATGAAAAATCAGCATCAAAGCCGTCGCAGAAACAGTCGTCATCTTATGATATTAATGAACTCGACAAATTTAATTCACTTGATAATTTTTAATTAAGAGGTTGGTATGGGATACAGCAATAGTGTTTATAAGGCTGCTTCGGACACATTACATGAACGCAGACTTAACGCCGAAAAGGCGGCGGAAAGAAGAAAAGAAGAGGTTTATAAAAAATTTCCCCGTGTGAAAGAACTTGAAAAACAGATTTCCGTGGGCGGAATCAAAACAGCCCGAGCAGTTCTTGCGGGCGGAGATGTGAAGAATGCCGTTTCAAAGCTTCGTGATCAGAATCTTGCAATGCAGGCAGAGGTCAGGAAAATCCTTACAGATAACGGCTATCCCGAAAATTATTTTGAACCCGATTATTTTTGTAAGAAATGTAATGACAAGGGTTATTGTGACATAAACGGCAAAACTGTCAGATGTTCATGCATGAAGTCTGCTCTCATAGCCTGTGCATGTGCCGAGCTTAACAGAAACGCTCCGCTGTCACTTTCTACATTTGAGAGCTTTAATCTTGAATATTATGACAAGACTGTTGATCCAAAGCTTAAGGTATCTCCTTACGACCATATGAGCAGAGTTTTAAGATATTGTCAGAATTATGCTGATAACTTTAACTCACATTCGGAAAGTATACTTATGAAAGGTGCAACCGGACTCGGCAAAACTCATTTGTCGCTTGCAATTGCAAACGAGGCAATAAAGAGGGGATACGGTGTAATTTATGCGTCTGCTCCGCAACTTGTTTCAAAGCTTGAAAAAATATATTTTTCAAACAAGGAAGATGATTCAACATTCGATATGCTTGTTGAATGCGACTTACTTATTATAGATGACCTCGGAACGGAATTTCATTCTCAATTTTCCGTATCACAGCTTTACAACATTTTTAACTCAAGAATGTTGTCAAACAAGCCCGTAATTATAAATACAAATCTGACAATAAGAGATTTGCAGGAGAATTATACTGACAGATTTGTTTCAAGAATCTGCGGAAATGCCCGTCAGCTTGATTTTTTGGGCAGAGATATAAGGATTAGACGAAAATAATTTTAAAATATTTTCGTCAAAAATCCTGTTGCTGTCGGCTGTTTTGAAGGTCTGAAAACTTTTTTGAAAAAATTTTAAAAAAAGTATTGACTTTTTGAACGATATGTCTTATAATTCATATCGTTGCAAGTTCGGTAGCAATTACATCTTGTGGAATAGTGTAACGGTAGCACGACAGACTCTGACTCTGTTTGTTGGGGTTCGAATCCCTATTCCACAGCCACAGCCCCGAAGTTATTCGGGGCTCTTTTATTTCGAGGTGTAGCGCAGTTTGGTAGCGCACATCGTTCGGGACGATGGGGTCGCAAGTTCGAATCTTGTCACCTCGACCAGTTTGGCGCCGAACTTTTTTAAGTTCGGCGCATTTTCTTTTTTTAAAATTTGGAGGTAATTTTATAAAAAAAGTAATTTCGCTTGCAATTGCTCTTGTTCTTTGCCTTTCGATATTTGCAGGTTGCGGTGCAAAGGAAGTTAATCTTGCTGATCTTATGGATAAGATGAATTCCGAGTACAGCGTAGATGCAACAAAGTATGAAACAAAGGATGATATGTACAAATATTACAATATCAATGCCGACGATATCAAGCAGTTTGCCGCTGAGGTCGGTAAGTCTGATACAGACAGCGAAAATACAGAGGTAGTTCTTGTTGAGGCAACTGATTCAGATGCTGCTTCAAGAGTTGAAACTGCTCTTACAAACCGCTATAATTCAATCTTTCAGCAGAACGCTTCCTATTCGGCAGAAGATCTTGATATGGTGAAAAATTGTAAGGTTACAAAAGACGGTAACTTTGTTACAATGATTATCGGCGAAAAGGCATCTGATATGCTTAAAATGTTTAATGACAGCATTAAATAATTTATTTAAAATTTACTGAGGGCGAACATCGTTCGCCCCTTTCTTTTGCAATATTTTAAGGCAGGTTAAAAATGGTACAGACTGAGATTCAAAAAAACTTTTCACATATGAATGATATGCAGAAACAGGCTGTTTTCTGCACAGAAGGACCTTTGCTCATACTTGCAGGTGCCGGTTCGGGCAAAACAACTGTTCTTGTTAACAGAATAGCCTACATTTTGCAGTGTGAGCTTTGTAAACCATGGCAGATACTTGCCATTACTTTTACCAATAAAGCCGCAGGAGAGCTTAAAGAACGAATCTGTGCGGCTGTTCCCGAGGGCGGTGCCGACATCTGGGCGGCTACCTTTCATTCAACCTGTGCAAGAATCCTTCGCAGATACGGCGACAGAATCGGTTATACAAGTCATTTCACGGTTTACGGGACTGACGATCAGAAAAAACTCGTCAAGGATATTTTAAAGCAACTCAATATTGCCGAAAAAACTTTGCCTGTAAAATCAATCCTCTCCGAAATTTCAAAGGCTAAGGATAAAATGCTTACTCCCGAAGAAATGCGTAAGGAGGCCGAATTTGACAGCAGAAAAGCACAGATTGCAAAGGTTTATGAAATCTATCAGACAAAGCTTAAAACAGCCGACGCAATGGATTTTGACGATATGCTGTGCAATACCGTAAAGCTTTTTGAAACAGCACCCGATATACTTGACTATTACAGAAATCAGTTCAAGTACATCATGGTCGATGAGTATCAGGATACTAACAAGGTGCAGTATAAGTTTGTAAGCCTGCTTGCAAGCAAATACGGAAACATCTGCGTTGTCGGTGATGATGACCAGAGTATCTACAAATTCCGTGGTGCTACAATCGAAAATATTCTTTCTTTTGAAAATACATTTAAGAACGCAAAGATGATTCGCCTTGAACAGAATTACAGAAGTACACAGAATATCCTCAATGCCGCTAACGAGGTCATCTCAAATAATACAATGCGTAAGGGTAAAACTTTGTGGACCGAAAACGGTCAGGGCGAGAAAATTAAGGTACATACAGCCGAGAATGAGCGTGACGAGGCTAATTTCATTGCTCAGACTATTCTTGACGGTGTTGCCGACGGAAGAAAATATTCCGACTATGCAATTCTTTACAGAATGAATGCCCAGTCAAACGCAATTGAGCAGGCTTTGTCACGAAGCGGTGTTCCGCACCGTGTAATCGGCGGTCACAGATTCTATGACCGTGAAGAAATTCGTGATATGGTTGCATACCTTCAGGTTATAAATAATCCTCATGATGATGTCAGACTTTCAAGAATTATCAATGTTCCTAAAAGGGGAATAGGTGCGACAACCGTTTCCCATGCCGCAGATATTGCCGCAGGACTCGGCGAAAGCATTTACGATGTAATCAAGGAGGCAGAAAACTATCCGCAGCTTTCCCGTGCCTCTGCAAAGCTCAAAGCTTTTGTTGCACTTATTGACGGACTTATTGAAGCCGAGCAGAGCGGCGAATATTCCCTTGCAGAATTATATAACCTTGTGATTGAACACACATCATACGAACAGTATCTTAAAACCGAAAAGGACAACCCTGAAGTTCGTATTGAAAACATCGAAGAACTTTCTTCAAATATCGTCAAGTTTGAAGAGGACTACGGCGATGAGTCAGATCTCTCTGCATTTCTTGAAGAAATTTCTCTCCAGACCGATATTGATAACTACGATGCAGATGCAGATACCTGCGTAATGATGACATTACATTCGGCAAAGGGACTTGAATTTCCTGTTGTGTTCATCGCAGGCATGGAAGAAGGAATGTTCCCGTCCGTTGCAACAATGATGAATCCCGATGAACTCAACGAGGAAAGGCGACTTGCCTATGTAGGAATTACAAGAGCAAAGGAGATTCTCTATTTTACGAAAACAAATTCGAGAATGCTGTTCGGATCAACAAGCTATAATAAGGGCTCAAGATTCTTAAACGAGATTCCCGATAATCTTCTTGAATACAGCGGCGGAAGAAAGCAGATGTTCACACAGGCGGCTTCCGGGTTTGCATCGGGAACAGGTGAAAAAGTTTCTGTCGGCAAATCGTCAGGTAGCTCGTATTCACCGAATAAATCGTTCGGATTTACAAAACCTCCTGTTAAGAGCGGTGCTGTATTCAATGTAGGAGATTGTGTTCAGCACAAGGTGTTTGGCAAGGGTATGGTAATGAAAGCCGAGAAAATGGGCAATGATACTATGCTTGAAATTGCCTTTGACAAAGCCGGCACAAAAACTCTTATGGCGAACTATTGCAGTAATATGAAAAAAATCTGAGGTGATTAAAGTGCTTATATCATCAAAAAAGGTTCTGTGTCTTGTAATTTCTGCGTTGACAGCTTTTTCTGTGTGCCTTACAGGTTGCGGAAAAGACACGCAGTCTTCTGTATCTGCTACAGAGAAAACAACTGCCGTGGCTGCTTCACAGCCTGTAACAAAGGCGGCAACCTCCGATGAGCAGACACAAGAACCCACATGGAACTATTCCGAACTTAAAAGAAAATCTTCCGATATTTCCGAAAATCTTGACGCAATAATAACCGATAACAAATTCAGGGGAACGGTTTATGTCAAAATTGGAAATGCTCTTGAGTATATCGGTACTAACGGATTTTCCGATAAGGACAGGCACACAAAGAATTCTACGGACACATGCTTTAGAATTGCTTCGCTCACGAAGCAGTTTACTGCTGTTGCGGTTATGCAGCTTGTTGAGGAGGGAAAGCTTTCACTTGATGATACAATCGACAAATATTTTCCGTCATATAAATACGGCAAAAAAATCACCGTTAAAAACCTGCTTACAATGACAGCGGGCATAAAGGATTACATCAACAAAGACGGCGATACAAATACTTATGCATACAACGAATCTCAGCTTGAATATAAGGTTTCAGCCGAAAATTCCGCAAAGAAAAATAAAAAAGCCGTAATGGACTGGATACTTGATCAGGAACTTAATTTTGAACCCGATGAGAAGTATATGTACTCAAACAGTGCTTATTTTCTTCTCGGTGATATCATTGAACAGGTCAGCGAAACCTCGTACGAAAAATATATTAAAGAGAATATTCTTAAACCGTCGGGAATGATGAACACAGGCTTTGAGGGCACAGATAAGCTCGCTGTAGGATATCAGGATATTTACGATAATGCGTGGACATTGTATCCCGGAGTAGGATATTCTGCAACAAGTTTAATTTCCAATGTTCCCGATTTACTCAAATGGGTTGACGCTCTTTGTACAAACAAGCTCATTTCGGAAAAATCTTTTAAAGAAATGACAACGCCGTACAAGGGTAACTACGGTTACGGCTTTGTTGTGTCAAAAGACAGCAATATGATTTCTCACACAGGAAAAATCGACAAGTATAATGCCGCTCTCGCTTTTACAAAAGACGAAAATCAAATTTATATAGCACTTTCAAACTATTCAAACAGCAGTCCAATTAATCTGTTTAATAACATTCAGAAAACATTTGCCCCGTTTTACGGTTAATTTTCGGCTGTTAATCACCAAAAATCAAAACCTCCATAAAATGTATTGTTACAGTGCATTAATTGAACTGTCAATACTTTTACGGAGGTTATTTTTATGTCAGATGTACCTTTCTGTTCCTCGGAAAATGCATGCACCGAAGGCGGCGAGCAAACTAACGGTTGTGAACCTGTTTGTATCAATGTTTCACGAATCTATGACAGTTGCGGAGCAAAAGATTGCCTTTCAAATCTTCCTGTTATGTTTACCGAAGCAAACCAGAAAATTATTGATGGGGCTTGTTCCGTAAAGATAAGTAATGTGCGCATAATTACATCTACGGTAGAGGTTGAGCCTGTTGCATTCCATCGTGGCTTTTATTCGGTTGATATGATGTACTATTTTGCCGTCACCGTTGAAGCCTATACAGCCGCAGGTGCGATTCCCGAAACTGTCACAGGTCTTGCAATGTACGGCAAAAGAGTTGTGCTTTACGGCGGTGAAGGCTGCGTAAAGTCTTTCTCCAGTGACAAAGATGTTGTTTGCGATACATCAGATTCGGATTGTCCGTGCAAATATCCCTATTGCCTGCCGAGAGCAACGGTTCAAATTTCAAATCCAATGGCATTGTCTGCAAATCTACAGGATTACAATAATGCGAATCCGATAACTGTTTGCAGAACATTTCCGAATTGTGTTATTGATTACCTTGACGGAGAACCTGCACAGCCTGAAACACAGCGAGTGCTTGTTACAATCGGTATTTTTACGATTACAAGGCTTGAAAGAGATGTACAGATTATGATTCCGTCCTATGATTTTTGTGTTCCCCGCAAGGAATGTCCGTCAGCGCCCGATGATCCGTGCGAAGTTTTCAGTAAAATTGATTTTCCTACAGACTCATTCTTCCCGCCGAACGCAATACACCGTGGCGACCGTGACTCTTCTCATACATCTTCTTTTAAATGCGGTTGTGAAAACTGATTATACAGAAAAACGGGGCTGATTTCAGTCCCGTTTTGTTATGCTATTTTGAAATTGTTTCATAAAGTAATTTTATTCCGCTTTCAATTTTTACATCTTTTATTCCCGAAAAGCTTAACACAATCATATTTTCGGCTTTGTTGAACTGCATAGTTTTAATTAAGGCGTCGTCAATTTTCTTTATAACAGAATCGTCAATCGTTTTATCCTTAAAAATCAGCGAAACATAAAGCGAAGTTTCGTTAAACACAATTTTAACGGAGGTTCCGAAATATTTCTTTATGTTTGAAAGCATAAGGTTGCTTTTTTCAAGATAAATTCTTCTTGCTTTTCTCAGATGAACATCAAGCTTACCGTTATTAATATACTTTGCAAGGGCAATTTGTTCTGTTTTTGACGCTGTCTGATTTGTGTATTTTTTAATTTTGTTGTATTCATCTGTGAGTTTTTGCGGAAGAACCATATAACTGATTCTGACAGAGGGAAGAAGTATCTTTGAAAAAGAGCCGAGATAAACCGTGTTTTCGGTATCATAATTCTGTACGCACGGCATAGGGTGCGTACTGTATCGAAGTTCACCGTTGTAATCGTCCTCAATAATCAAAACATTATTTTCTTTTGCCCATTTGATTATCTCAAGTCTGCGTGTAACAGGCATTGTAATGTTACTGTTTACGGTAAAATTAGGATTTATAAGAATTATATCGGGCTTGATTTCTTCAAGTGAATCAATACAGGCTCCGTATTTATCACATCTGAAATATTTGATGTCATAACCGTGACTGTTGAACACATATTCACTCTGAATGTAGCTGTAATCCGCAAGTGCGATTTTCTTATTATTGCCGAGAAGTGAACAGAGTATGTGCAAAAGCGTCTGAGTGCCTGCTCCGACGATAATATTTTCGTATGAGGTGTTTACACTCCGTGTGCCGAGGCTGTATTTTTGCAGAGCATTTCTCAGAATTTCTTCACCCTGTTCTTCACCGTAGGAAGTGAGCAGATAGTTTTGATTTAAAACTTCTTTAACATATTTTTTCCATTCGTTTATGTTGATTATACCGTCATCAATGCTTTTACTGCTGAAATCATATTCATAGTATCTTTTTGTTTTGTTGATATTTGAAGACATTTTATCGCTTTTTGACGGTGTACCGCTGAACTGTGCCTCAACATAATATCCGCTTCGTGGCCTGTTTGATATATATCCCTCTGCACACAACTGTTCATACGCTCCGTTGACAGTAGTTTTTGAAACATCAAGGTCTGTACTTAATCGCCTTATTGACGGAAGCTTTGTTCCTTTTTTCAAACTTCCCGTTTCAATTGATTTTCTGACCGACATATAAATCTGCCTGTAAAGCGGAGTTTTATCTTTTTTATTGATAATTATAAAATCGTACAGCATAACATCACCTACCGTATTTTAACATTTTGAAAATATTATTGCAATATCAGTGTATTACGGTTGAAATTATTTCCGTTAAAATGTATAATTGTATGGTATGGCATAAAGTCACTGAAATGGCATAAAATACTAATTGCAGAGGGGATTTTACAATGAATGCTATGGCTGATAAATTTTTTGACAGTATAAAAGGGAAAAAAGTTACTTTTATCGGAATCGGTACAAGCAATCTTCCGCTTATAAAACTTTTTGTTGAAAAGGGTGCAAAAGTTACTGCTTGCGATAAGAAGAATTTTGAAGATTTGGGACAGAACGGTATTAAGGCTAAAGAGTACGGTGCAGAACTTTTACTCGGTGAAAATTATCTTTCCGAGATTGATGCCGATATCGTTTTCAGAAGTCCCGGTACACCTTTTTACAAGGATGAGCTTGTTACACTTCGTAACAAGGGCGTTGTTCTTACATCCGAAATGGAAGTTTTCTTCGACCTTTGCCCGTGCAGGATTATTGCTGTGACAGGTTCTGACGGCAAAACAACCACAACAACGATTATTTCTGAATTTTTAAAGGCGGCAGGTTTTAATGTACACCTTGGAGGTAATATCGGCAAGCCGCTTCTTCCTGAGATTGAAAGCGTGAATGACGATGACTGTGCAGTAGTTGAGCTTTCAAGTTTTCAGCTTATCTCTATGAGAAAGAGTCCGGATATTGCCGTGGTAACAAACCTTGCTCCTAACCATCTTGATATACACAAGGATATGCAGGAGTACATTGATTCAAAGAAAAATATCATTCTTCATCAGAATGCTTTTTCAAAGGCTGTTCTCAACCTTGATAATGAGATTACAAACGGCTTTTCCGACAGCGTAAGAGGTCAGCTCGCAAAGTTCTCAGTAAAAGAAAATGTTTCAAACGGCGCTTTCCTTGACGGTGATACAATCTGCTATAATGACTACGGAAAAATTACCCGTATTATGAACATTCATGACATCAAAATTCCCGGTATGCATAATGTAGAAAATTATCTTGCCGCTATTTCAGCCGTGTGGGGACTTGTTGATGCAGAAACAATGACAGCTGTTGCAAAGACTTTTGGCGGTGTTGCTCACCGTGCAGAGTTTGTAAGAGAGGTTGACGGTGTTAAGTATTACAACGATTCAATTGCATCAAGTCCTACAAGAACCGCACTCGGCACACTTTCACTTTACAAGCAGAAAATCTGCATTATTGCAGGCGGATATGATAAGCATATTCCTTATGAGCCGCTCGGACCCGTAATCAATGATAAAGTAAAACTCCTTATTCTTCTCGGCGATACTGCCCCGAAAATTGAAAAAGCCGTTAAAGAGGCTTCAAACTATGATGCAGATGAAATTGAAATTATCAATGTAACAAATATGGAAGAGGCTGTAGCTGTTGCCCGTGAGCGTTCAACAAAGGGAGATATTGTTTCGCTTTCACCCGCAAGTGCAAGCTTCGGACTTTACAAGAATTTTGAAGAAAGAGGTAATCACTTCAAGTCAATTGTCAACGCTTTGAAGTAAGATATACAATGAACACAAAAGAACTTATTTTTGAACTCTGTTGTGCAATGGGTGTGTCGGGCAGGGAAGAGCCCGCTTTGTCTGTTGCCGAAAAGTTTTTATCAGACTACACGGATGACATAAAGATATCAAACGGCAGTCTTATGGCTGTTTGCGGTAACAAAAATTCAGATAAAACCATATTACTGGACGCTCACATTGACCGCATAGGATTTATGGTTACCGAAATAAATGAAAACGGATTTGTAAAAGCTTCTCCGTGCGGAGGAATTGACGCAAGAACTCTTGCCGATACTCTGCTTTGTCTGCAGAACAATCCTGATATAACAGGTGTTGTATGCTGTATGCCTCCTCATCTTTCCGACGGAAAAGAGGACAAGGCTATGCCAACCGACAAAATCTGGGTTGATTTCGGTCTGCCGTATGATGAAGTTAATAAACTCATTTCATTCGGTGATATGCTGACATTTGCATCAAAGCCGGCAAATCTTTTGAACGGCAGAATTGTTGCGCCTTGCCTTGATAACAGATGCGGTGTTGCATCACTTGTTAAGTGTGCAGAGTTATTGAAAGACAATGAAACAGATTATAAAGTAATTATCCTTTTAAGCTCTCAAGAAGAAACATTTGGCACAGGCGCTAAAACAGGTGCTTTTACAGTTAAAGCAGACGAGTCAATTGTTGTTGATGTAAGCTTTGCATCTCAGCCGGATGTTTCGGGGTTCTATTCTTCGGTTGAACTCGACAAAGGACCAATGATTTGCATTTCTTCAATTCTCAACAAAGAAATGAGCAAATCGCTTGAAAGCGTTGCAAAGAATAAAAATATACCGTATCAGCTTGAACCGATAGCAGGCAGAACAGGTACAAATGCCGACCATATTTCAATCAGCGGAAAAGGTGTAAAAACTGCTGTTGTATCAATCCCACAGCGATATATGCATACACAGAATGAAGTTATTTCTGTAGCTGATGTTGACAATACGGCAAAACTTATTGCTGAATACATTAAATGCGGAGGTGCTTTCAATGATTGACATAAAATTGCTTGAACAGCTTTGCCTTTGCAACGGTATTTCGGGTGATGAGGGGAATGTTCGCAATCTTATAATTAACGAGATTAAAGACTGTGCCGATGATATTAAAACGGATAATCTCGGCAACCTTATTGTGTTTAAAAAGGGAAAAAAGTCTGCAAAAAGCAAACTTATGGTGTCGGCACATATGGATGAAGTAGGTCTTATGGTAACGGATATAACATCTGACGGTTACCTTAAATTTGACGAGGTCGGCGGAATTGACAGAAGAGTTCTTCCCGGTAAGCGTGTATGTGTTGGCAGAAACGGTCTTAACGGTGTAATCGGTGTGAAACCGATTCATCTTACAAACGGTGATGAAAAAACTGCTGTTCCGAAAATGAATGATATGTACATTGATATCGGTGCCGAAAGCAGGGAAGATGCGCTTAAATATGTAAACTACGGTGACGGCATTAATTTTGAGGGCGATTTTAAGATTAACGGCAAAACTGTTGTTACAAAGGCACTTGATGACCGTTTCGGCTGCTATGTGCTTATTAATCTCATAAAATCCGAACCCGAATATGATATGTATTTCACATTTGTTGTTCAGGAAGAAGTGGGATTGCGTGGTGCTAGATCTGCGGCTTTTACGGTTAATCCTGATTTTGCTCTTGTTATCGAAAGCACAACTGCCGCTGATGTTGCGGAGGTTGATGTATCTCATCAGGTATGCAATTTGTCAAAAGGTGCAACGGTTACCGTAATGGATAGGGCGACAGTTTATGATAAAGAAATGATAAGTGCCGCTTTTGAACTTGCCGAAAAGAATAACATAGCTGTTCAGTATAAGAGAGCAGTTGCAGGCGGTAATGATTCGGGTGCAATTCATCAGAGCAGAGGCGGAGTGAGAACTCTTGCGGTATCACTTCCGTCAAGGTATATTCATGCTCCTTCAACTGCGGCAAATCTTGATGATTGCGAAAGCATTTTAAAACTTGCAAAAGTATTGTCCGATTATATTGCGGGCGGAAATTTAGCGAAAGGAAAGACGGTCTGAATGATAGTAACCGCCAATGAAAATTATATAAATGTAATTATGAACCTGTCGGCGGAAGATCCGTTTGCGTGCAGAATAATTTCTCAGTACAACAGTTACGATTCATCGCTTGCTTTTGTTGACTACTGGACGATAATTGACGATAAAACAGATGAGTGTACAGGTGCAATTTCCCGATGCGGAACAAACTTCATTTTATTTCTCACAGATAAAACAAATCTTGAAGAAGTTTCGTCATTTATGCGTGTTGCGGGTGCGTCAAGTGCAATATGCAGCGGAGATTTCAACCTTAATTTATACGGCAGTAAATCCGTTTCGGGTGTTATTCTGAAAAAATCAGAACCGTTTGAAAATGTTGACGAAAGTATAAATTTTGATGTTCCCGATATTAAAGAGGTTTATAATCTCATCGTAAGCTGTGCCGATGAAAATTTTGTTCCGCCGCCGTTTGATGATTTTTATGTTGATGTGAATCACAAGCTTCGTCATAATGCAACGAGAATGTACGGTGTTTATGACGGCACAAAACTTGTTGCAATGGCTATGACCGTTGCCGAAAGCAGTAACGGTGCCGTGTTGGGTGCGGTATCGTGTCATCCCGACTACAGAAAGCACGGCTACGGTTCAACTGTTGTAAAGTACATATCCAACAGACTGATTGCCGAGAACAAGACCGTGTATCTTCACAGAGCCAAGAATGCAAATCAGTCGTTTTATAATAATCTCGGTTTTGAACAGTGCGGATCATGGCAGGAATATTATTTTGAAAGGTGATATATTTGAGTTTTTTTGATATAGATGAAAGAGTTATAAAAGCATCCGAAAAGGCAATGGAGCTTTGCAAGGACAAGCTTGCGGAGATTGACAATATTCAGGAATACAACCAGCAGAAGATGATAAAGGCTTTTCAGCTTGCAGATGTTCGTGAAAGTCACCTTTGGGGTTCTACAGGCTACGGATACGACGATGCAGGCAGAGAGGCTCTTGACAAGGTCTATGCATATGTTTTTGATGCAGAGGACGCACTTGTCCGTCATAATTTCGTAAGCGGTACTCATGCCCTTACAGTTGCACTTTTCGGCGTTTTAAGACCTGGAGATACAATGCTTTCCATAACAGGAATGCCGTATGATACAATCCGTTCTGCTATAGGCATTGAGGGCGACTATCCCGGTTCACTCAAGGACTTTTCAATCAATTTTGAAATGACCGAACTTAATCCTGACGGCACACTTGACTATGACAAAATCGCAAGCGACATTGCAGAGAAAAAGCCTAAAATGGTTTACATACAGCGTTCAAGAGGCTACAGCACAAGACCTACGCTCACATGGAGAGAAATCAAAAAGCTTTGTGAAATTTCAAAAGCCAATTCGCCCGAAAGTATTATTATGCTCGATAACTGTTACGGTGAATTCATTGACAAGGTTGAACCTTTGTCGGTTGGTGTTGATATGATGGCAGGCTCTCTTATCAAGAATCCCGGTGGCGGTATTGCTCCGACAGGAGGATATATTGCAGGTAAGAAAGAACTTGTAGAGATGTGTGCCTACAGACTTACCACTCCCGGTACAGGCAAAGAAATCGGTGCTACTCTTAATGCAAACAGAGAACTTTTTATGGGTGCGTACCATGCTCCTCATGTTACGGGGGAAGCACTTAAAACTGCAGTATTTGCATCGGCACTTTTTGAAATTCTCGGTTATGAAACAAGTCCTAAGTACAATGATGCAAGAGGAGATATCATTCAGCTTATCATGCTCGGTAATGCAGAAAAGGTATGCCGCTTTTGCGAGGGTGTTCAGAGCGGTTCGGCTGTTGACAGCTTTGTATCTCCGATTCCGTCGGATATGCCGGGTTACGAAAGTCAGGTAGTTATGGCGGCAGGCGCATTTACTCTCGGATCATCTATTGAACTTTCGGCAGACGCACCTTTGCGTGAACCGTATGCAGTATGGATGCAGGGAAGTCTTAACTTCCACAGCGGTAAGCTCGGTGTAATGCTTGCGGCAAGTAAGATTTTAAGAGATGAAAAATAATATAATCTTGTTGCTTTGATTATAACAGCAAATAAAAAATCCCGCTTTTGTAAGCGGGATTTTTGCTATGATTTTTTATTGCGTAAGTTTTTAAAAAAGTCGGTGAGAAGTTTTGAACACTCCTCCTGCATAATACCGCCGACTGATTCAGGCTTGAAATTGAACGGCATTTGGAACAGATTCGTAATTGTACCGCAAGCGCCGTTTTTTAAGTCGTATGCACCGAAATATACCTTTGGAATATGAGCGTTGATTATTGCACCGGCACACATAGGGCAAGGCTCAAGTGTTACATAAATTTCACAGTTCCACAATCTCCAACCGCCAAGCTTTTGACAGGCATTGTAGATTGCGTCGGTTTCGGCATGAAGAAGAGCGTTCTTACCCTGTTCACGGCGATTTCTTCCTGTGGCAACAATTTCATCATTTCTGACAATTACCGCACCGACGGGAACTTCGTTTTCCGCAGCGGCAATCTCAGCCTGTTCAATAGCCTTTTGCATATAGTATAAAGTTTTATCCATTGTTAATTAATCCTAAATTTGTGATTGTAGTTATCAGAAAAAGTACAAGTGAAAGTATGATACCGGGATTCACAAGAAATGCAGTCATTTTCTCTTTTAAGCTAAGTTCACTTACAATTCCGTCTTCCTTATCAGACATTTTGAAAAAGTTCTTATCATTTTTGGCAAGTACGATATATGAAATGAAGCCTGCAATACAGAAGAAAATAATCAGGCTGTAACTGATTATTGTTGCCGTATAATCGGAAACAATGTTTGCATCTCTTAAAATGCTCATGGAAACAGCATATAGGTTATTAAGAAAATGGATTGCAATTGACGGAAGAATGGAATTGAATTTGCAATCGACATACGCAAAAATAAGTCCGAGAATAAACGCAAACGGAATTTGTGATATATTCTGATGCATTGCACCGAACAAAATTGCAGAGCCTATAACTGCTGTTGTATCACCGAACTTTCTCAGAGAACCCATAACTATTCCTCTGAAAGCAAATTCTTCGGCAAAAGCGGGGACGATTGCTGTTGAAATTATGTTCAGAACAATACTCAAAACACTTGAATCTCCGATTGTCAATCCCGAAGATGTGTTTTCAATTCCGAAAAGCGAGAAGTTGTCTGCGATAACACTCGTGGCAACATTTGCAATCATCGCACCCCCCATTCCGAGAAACAGAATGGGTATCATACTTTTTTGTTTTACATATTTTGTGCTGATAATATCATTTAAACTGTTTCTTGAAAGCTTTATATAAAAAAATGCAGGAACAACAACGGCAAATACGGAAATAAATATATCCATAAAGTAAGTCAGTATTGAATAATTGTCAGAATAAATATATTTTGCCGAACCAAAAGCCTTGAAAACTTCTACAACTATCATTGCGCTCACTGTCATTGTAAGCGAATACGCAAATACAAAAAAACCTAAACCGCTTGATCTTTGCTTGAGATTATCATACTGGAACTCTTTTTTGAAATTGCGGTTATAATTAAGGTTATTGCCGTAAAACGGCATATTATTACCCGAAAACTGGTTATTTATCAAATTATCACATCCTCAAAGCTATTCTAACATAGAGGCATATTATTTTCAAGGATTAAAACATCCGTATAAAGTATTTGCATGATTAAAATGATGTAACCCGACAAAAAGTAACTTTAAAATACAGTATAATAAATTCACCCAAAATCGACGCCAAAGAAGAAAAACCGTTTGTATTTTCACACAAATTGATTTACCTCTATTTACAGCGTAGTAATTAAGGCAAAAAATTTAAAAATATAACTTGATTTTTTCTGATTTGTATTGTATAATATGTTTTGCATTTGCCGGTGTGATGGAATTGGCAGACGTAGCGGACTCAAAATCCGCCGGTAGCGATACCGTACCGGTTCAAGTCCGGTCACCGGCACCAAAAGGACATTAACTCATAGAGTTAGTGTCCTTTTTTAGTATATTTCGGAGGGCGATAATTATGGGTGGAATAAGCGTTATGCTTTTAATGGGAATGCTTTCGGCTATGTATATGTTCTTTGTAGCAGTAATTGCCGTGCTGATTATTTATTTTGCAGTAAGCTATGTTTTTGAGAGCATTGCGGCAATGGGTATGTGCAAGAACTTGTACTATAAGCACAGCGGTACAGCTTGGATTCCGTTTTATAATAAATATCTCCTCGGTAAAATTGCAGGGAATAAGGCTTTAGGCATAATAGAAGGTGTGCTGAACCTTTCAATCGCAACCGTTGCCGTTCTGTTTTTCTGCTTTGAACTGGAAATCGGTATCATCGGCTTGATTGCCCTGTTAGCTTGTGTCATTGCCTCATTTGTGATAGATGTAATTATCGCCGATAAAATATTCAAAAATCTTAACATCAGATATTCGGATGTTCTCACAGTAGTAAATGTCCTTACCTTCGGACTTTTTAGACCGATAATACTTTTCGTATTCAGAAATAAGCAGAATACAGTCAGAGTTTAATTTCAAAGGAGCAATACACGCCGTATTGTTCCTTTTCCTTTTGCAAAAATGCCCTGTTTAAGATTATTTTTGTTTCATAATTTTTCGATACAGGCAATTTTTTAAAAAATTCGTCAATTTTTTTATTTTTAATTCTCATACGGTTGCTTATTTTTGATTTATATATTATAATGTATCTTGTATTGTTTTTTAATTACGGCGCAAAGCCGCATCTTTATGGAGGATTTGATTATGGAAAAGAAAGAATTACTTTACGAAGGAAAAGCTAAAAAGGTATTTTCTACAGAAGATCCCGATCTCTGCATCGTTTCCTACAAGGATGACGCAACTGCATTCAACGGCGAGAAAAAGGGTACAATCGTTGGCAAGGGTGTTGTAAACAACCGTATGTCAAACTTTATGTTCAAGCTTCTCGAAAAGCATGGCATTGCAACAGACTTTGTTGAAGAGCTTAACGACAGAGATACAGTCCTCAAGAAGGTTGAAATTGTTCCTCTCGAGGTAATTTTAAGAAATAAAGCTGCCGGCAGTCTTTCAAAGCGTCTCGGTCTTCCCGAAGGCACTCCTATGAAGACTCCTGTTCTTGAATTCTGCTATAAGAACGATGAACTCGGCGATCCTATGGTAAATGAATATCACATCCTCGCAGCAGGCTTTGCTACAAAGGAAGAAATCGACACAATCACAGAAATGGCTTTCAAGATTAATGAGATTATGATTGAATTCTTCAAGCAGTGCAAGGTTGATCTTATTGACTTCAAGATTGAGTTCGGCAGATACAAGGGCAAGATTCTCCTTGCTGACGAAATTTCTCCCGATACATGCCGTTTCTGGGATATGGATACTCAGGAAAAACTCGACAAAGACCGTTTCCGTCGTGACATGGGCGGTGTTGAAGAGGCTTATGCCGAAATGATGAAGCGTGTAGGTCTTGCATAATAACTACATTGTGAATTTTTGAATTAAGATATGTGAATTAAACTTTGGATAGTTATTTTGATTAATCGGATGGTGGCACCTTGGAATTTTCTTTCGATAATTTTGCAAAAGAAGGTCTGCACGAAGAGTGCGGAGTATTCGGCATATTCAGCGACGGCACAATTAACCCTGCATACGCTTGTTATAACGGCTTGCTTGCTCTCCAGCACAGAGGACAGGAAAGCTGCGGCATCGCTGTATCTGACGAAGGTGTAATTGATTATCACAAAGATATGGGCCTTGTTACCGAGGTCTTTAACAACAAAATTCTTGATTCTCTCAACGGACAAATGGCGGTTTCGCATGTCCGTTACTCGACTGCAGGCGGTTCTGTGCTGGAAAATGCACAACCGCTTGTTATGCGTTATGTAAAGGGTACGCTTTCAATTGCCCATAACGGCAACCTTACCAATGCGCTTGAAATCCGCAGAAGTCTTGAACAGCGCGGCGCAATCTTTCAGACAACAATCGACAGCGAGGTTATCTGCTATGTAATTGCCCGTGAAAGACTTAAATGTCATTCTGTTGAAGATGCCGTTGCAAGAACAATGCAGGTAATTGAGGGAGCTTATTCGCTCCTTGTTATGAGCCCGAGAAAGCTTATTGCGGCTCGTGATCCTCACGGATTCAGACCGCTTTGTATGGGCAAGTACAACGATTCCTATGTTTTTGCAAGTGAAAGTGCGGCTCTTGATGCCTGCGGTGCAGAATTTGTCCGTGATATTGAACCGGGCGAAATCGTAATTGTAGACCAAAACGGTGTCCGCAGTATGAAACCCGACTTTGGTGACAAGAAAAAGGCACTTTGCATTTTTGAGTATATTTATTTTGCCCGTTCAGACTCCTTTATTGACGGAGTAAGCGTTTATGAGGCAAGAAAGCAGGCAGGACGAATTCTTGCAAGAAAATACCCTGTTGAGGCTGATATGGTTGTCGGTGTTCCCGAATCGGGAATTGATGCCGCAATCGGTTACAGCGAAGAATCAGGAATTCCTTATGAAAAGGCTATTGTGAAGAACAGCTACATCGGCAGAACCTTCATAAAGCCAAGTCAGAAGGAACGAATGAAAAGCGTAAAAATTAAACTCAACCCGATTGCCGACAAAATCAAAGGCAAGAGAGTTGTTATTATTGATGACAGCATTGTGCGTGGTACAACTGTTGACCGAATTGTTACAATGCTCAAAGAGGCAGGCGCAAAAGAGGTACATATGCGTATCAGTTCACCTCCGTTTATGTGGCCGTGTTATTACGGTACTGACATTCCGTCAAGAGGAGAACTTATTGCCTGCAACCATACAATCGAAGAAATCACAAAGCTCAGCAAGGCTGATTCCCTCGGATACCTCCCTGTTGAGTCACTTCGTGAGATGATTCACAACGCTCCCGTAGGCTTTTGTGACGGTTGCTTTACGGGTAATTACCCTGCTCCTATCACAAAAGAAACCTTTAAGGGCAAAGAGCGTGGCGGAATGAACTTCGATGAAAACAATAAAAAGGACAACTAATTGAAAGGATGTAAATAATGGTAAAAGATACTTATGAATCACCCTTGTCAGCCCGTTATGCAAGCAAGGAAATGAAATACATTTTCTCGCCGGATAAAAAATTCAGAACATGGAGAAAGCTCTGGATTGCTCTTGCAGAATCGGAAAAAGAACTCGGACTCCCAATTACACAGGAGCAGATTGACGAACTCAAGGCTCATGCTGATGATATCAACTATGAAGTTGCACAGGAAAGAGAGAAAATTGTTCGTCACGATGTAATGTCACATGTATATGCTTACGGTGTTCAGTGTCCGAACGCAAAGGGCATTATTCATCTCGGAGCAACCTCCTGCTATGTCGGTGATAACACAGATATCATCATTATGACAGAAGGACTCAAGCTTATCAGAAATAAGCTTATCACAGTTATCCGCAACCTTTCAAAGTTTGCCGATGAATACAAGGCTCTTCCAACCCTTGCATTCACTCATTTTCAGCCTGCACAGCCTACAACAGTAGGTAAGAGAGCGACTCTCTGGCTTCAGGAGCTCCTTATGGATCTTGAAGATGTTGAGTATCAGCTTTCAAAGGCTAAGCTTCTCGGTTCAAAGGGTACAACAGGTACACAGGCAAGTTTCCTTGAACTCTTTGACGGAGATCACGAAAAGTGCAAAATGCTTGACCGTAAGATTGCAGAAAAAATGGGCTACAAGGCTTGTTTCCCTGTATCAGGTCAGACATATTCAAGAAAGCTTGATTCACAGTTCCTCAATGTTCTTGCGGGAATTGCTCAGTCAGCCGCTAAATTCTCAAATGATATCAGACTTCTTCAGCACCTCAAAGAGGTTGAAGAGCCGTTTGAAAAGAATCAGATCGGTTCATCGGCTATGGCTTACAAGCGCAACCCAATGAGGAGTGAGCGTATAGGTTCACTTTCAAGATATGTTATGGTTGATGTTCTCAACGGTTACTTTACAACTGCCACACAGTGGTTTGAAAGAACACTTGATGACTCAGCCAACAAGCGTCTCAGTGTTCCGGAGGCATTCCTCGCAGTTGACGGCATCCTTTCACTTTATGCAAATGTTGCAGACGGTCTTGTCGTTTATCCAAAGGTAATTGAACAAAGACTCAGAAAAGAACTTCCGTTCATGGCAACAGAGAATATTATGATGGATGCAGTTAAAAAGCGTGGTGCTGACAGACAGCAGCTTCACGAGAAAATCCGTGAGCATTCAATGGCTGCGTCAAGAGTAGTTAAGGTTGAAGGCGGCGAGAATGACCTTCTCGAGAGAATTGCCGCAGATGAGGCATTCGGCGTTACTCTTGAAGAGCTTGAAAAGATTCTCAAGCCGGAAAACTACACAGGCAGAGCAAAAGAGCAGACAGAGGACTTCCTCAACGAGTGCATCAAGCCTGTTCTTGAAAAGTACGCAGATGTTGAGTCTGACAAGCCTGAAATCAATGTTTAATTAAACTGATTTAATCGAACCTTTGGTTCAAGTATATATTTTATTTATAGCAGACCATGCGTCTGTAAAAAGGAGTTTTGTAAAATGGTAAAAGCAATTGTAGGTGCCAACTGGGGCGACGAGGGCAAGGGTAAAATTACCGATGTTCTTGCAAACGACAGCGACATCGTAATTCGTTTTCAAGGCGGTGCAAACGCAGGACATACAATTGTCAACGATTACGGAAAATTTGCTCTTCACCAGCTTCCTTCGGGTGTTTTTCATCAGAATATCACCAATATAATCGGCAACGGTGTTGCTTTCAGCGTTGAAAACTTCGTTAAGGAAATGGCTCACCTCAAAGATCGCGGAGTTCCTGAGCCAAACATTATTATTTCTGACAGAGCACAAATTGTTATGCCTTACCATGTAGCATTTGACTGCTATGAGGAAGAGCGTCTCGGCAAAAATTCTTTCGGTTCAACAAAGAGCGGTATCGCTCCGTTCTATTCTGACAAGTATTCAAAAATCGGTTTCCAGATTAATGAACTTTATGATGATCCCGATTCACTCAGAGAGAAAATCAGACACGCTCTTGAAATCAAGAATGCAACTCTGAAAAACCTCTACAACAAGCCCGAAATCACAGAACAGGAAGTTTTTGACAAGCTAATGGAATATAAGGAACTTCTTGCTCCTTATGTCGGTGACGCATTCACTTTTGTTCATAATGCGCTCAAAGACGGAAAGAATATTCTTCTTGAAGGACAGCTTGGTTCACTCAAGGATACTGACTTCGGCATTTATCCTATGGTTACTTCATCCAATACAATCGCAGGTTACGGTGCTGTAGGCGCAGGTATTCCTCCGTATGAAATCAAAGAAATCATCACAGTTGTCAAGGCTTATTCAAGTGCGGTAGGCGCAGGTGAATTTGTTTCTGAAATCTTCGGCGATGAGGCTGACGAACTCCGCAGAAGAGGCGGTGACGGCGGAGAATTTGGTGCAACAACAGGCAGACCGAGAAGAATGGGTTGGCTTGACCTCGTTGCAACACGCTACGGTTGTATGGTTCAGGGTGCAACACAGGTTGCGTTCACGGTTCTTGATGTTCTCGGATATCTTGATGAAATCCCTGTTTGTGTGGGTTATGAGCTTGACGGCAAGGAAATTGACTACTTCCCGTCAACAACAAAGCTTAAAAGATGCAAACCAATCCTCAAAAAGCTCAAGGGCTGGAAGTGTTCAATTTCAGGTATTACAGAATATGACAAGCTTCCTAAGGAATGCCGTGAATACATTGAATTTGCCGAAAAGGCTATCGGTGTGCCGATTACAATGGTTTCAAACGGTCCTTCCAGAAACGATATTATTTACAGATAATTAAAATATTAATTGAATACCGCACAAACTCTGTGCGGTATTCTTTAAATTTGAAAGGAATTTTACTATGAGCAATGCTACAAAAGAAACTGTCATTGTTCTTGATTTCGGCGGTCAGTACAATCAGCTGATTGCAAGAAGAGTTCGTGAGTGCAATGTGTATTGCGAAATTCTTCCTTATACCGTTGATATTCAGAAAATCAAAGACATTAACCCAAAAGGTATTATCTTCACAGGCGGTCCTAACAGCGTTTATGACGAGTCATCACCGCACTATACTCCTGAAATTTTTGAACTCGGAATCCCGATTCTCGGCATTTGCTACGGTTGTCAGCTTATGGCATACACGCTCGGAGGCAATGTTGTTTCGGCTACAGACAATTCATCAAGTGAGTACGGCAAGACAGTTACAAGATATAATAACAATGATATACTCTTTAAATCCGTAAAGAGTGAAGGAATTTCATGGATGAGTCACCGTGACTATATCAATGAAGCTCCCAAAGGATTCAGCATTACAGCTACAACGGATGTATGTCCCGTAGCCGCAATGTCATGTCCTGAAAAAAAGTTTTACGGTGTTCAGTTCCATCCCGAAGTTAACCATACAGAAAACGGTAAAGATATGCTCCGTTCATTCCTTTATGATGTTTGCGAATGTAAGGGTGAGTGGAAAATGGAAAGCTTCATTGACACAACTGTTGCACAGCTTAAAGAGCAGATTGGTGACAAGGGTGTAGTTCTCGGACTTTCGGGCGGTGTAGATTCATCCGTTGCCGCAGCACTTATCAGTAAGGCAGTCGGTAAACAACTTACCTGCGTTTTCGTGGATCAGGGACTTATGAGAAAAGACGAGGGCGACTTTGTAGAGCAGACCTTTACAAAGCTTTTTGATATGAACTTTGTCCGCATTAATTGTCAGGAAGAGTTTCTTGCAAAGCTTAAAGGTGTTGAAGAACCCGAAGAAAAGCGCCACATCATCGGCACAGAATTTTATAAGGTGTTCTGGAACAAAATCCGTGAAAGCTACGGCGAGGGTTACTTTGCACAGGGTACAATTTATCCCGACCGTATCGAAAGCGGTAAAGGCGATGCCGCAAAAATCAAAACACACCACAATCAGGTTGGTATCCCCGAAGATATCGACTTTGCAGGTGTAATTGAACCGCTTAAAGACCTCTTCAAGGATGAGGTAAGAGTAGTAGGTGAGAAGCTTGGACTTCCGCACGACCTCGTATGGCGTCAGCCATTCCCGGGTCCGGGACTCGGTGTGCGAGTAATCGGAGAAGTTACAGCCGAAAAGGTTCGTATTCTTCAGGAAGCCGATGCAATTCTTCGTGATGAAATGGATAAGTGCGGTTACGCAGATAAGATGAGCCAGTTCTTCGCAGTCCTCCCGGGTGTTAAAACCGTAGGCGTTATGGGTGACGCAAGAACATATGACGAACTCATCGCCCTCCGTGCCGTTACAACCGATGATTTTATGACAGCCGACTGGGCAAAAATCCCCTACGAAATCCTAGGCAGAGTCTCCAACCGCATCATCAACGAAGTTGAACATGTCAACAGAGTAGTCTATGATATAACAAGTAAACCCCCCGGAACAGTAGAGTGGGAATAAAAAACATTGTTATTGTGCAACACCCATTATCCTGTAATGTGTAAAATTTAAGCAGTTGCAGGAGGCTTTGCTGTACAAATATTTATATTTTGATACCTAAACCGTAGGTGACTCAAAAAAACTCCGCTAATTTCTGCGCCGTTTTTATCATATACTGAACCTCCAATATGTACAGCGTCTTTTGCAAGACCTGCATATTCACGCATAATGACAGATACGCTGTTAAAGAAAAAATCTGTGAATAAATTTTGTCTGTTAATGCTGACAGATTTATGATACAATAGTGCTGTTAGTTTGAATTGAAAAGTGAGTAGAAGTATAAAAAATGAGGAAACTGAATTTGACAAAAGCATTTAAAAACGCATTGCCGTATGTATTAACGCTTATACTTGTCGGTATAATGACTTTTGTTGCGGAAATATTGGATGAGGGGGAGATAATCTTTCCTGAAATAACGGCACTTGCAATTGGTTATATGGTTACACAAAAGCAAGGTTGGAAAGTCAATGACAGCCGAATGATTGCGTTAATTGCGATTTGCGCTGTTGCGGGTGTGCTGACAGTCCGATACATAAAAGTCGGGCTTTATCTTGAAATATTGATTGCATTTGTATTTGCACAAATTCTCTTTATGTTTTCGGGAACAACATTTGCACCGATGATTTCGGCAATTGTGTTGCCTGTTATGATGCAAACCGAGAGCTTTATATACCCGATTGCCGCATTTTTGCTGACAATTGCGGTTGTATTATTCCGCAGATTTCGTTTGAAAGTTAAAATAAGAGATAAAGAGGATTTTCAGTCGGTAAACCTGCATGCAAAGAGCGATGTGATTGACACAGTCGTAAGAACAATCTGTGTTGCCGTTGTGGGATTCTTCGCAATTTGGTCGGGCTTTAAATTTGCAATTGCACCGCCGTTGCTTGTGGCGTTTACGGAATTTTCCCGTCCGAAAAATAAGGCTCGCAACAAGCCGGTAAAGACGGCTTTGCTGATAACAGTCTGTGCATTTGTCTGAGCGGTTTCAAGATATGTGCTGAATATGACTCTCGGATTGCCGTTGACAGTTGCCGCATTGACAGCCACGGCGATAATGCTTGTAATTGTTTACTGCACAAAAATGTATATTCCGCCTGCCGGAGCATTGACAATTTTGAGTATGATTATTCCGAGTGAAAGCGTACTTTTGTACCCGTTGCAGATACTTGTCGGAACTGCGGTAATAATGCTTATTTCACGGCTTTTGTTTATGAAACGGCAAAATTAAAATAATCTTAATTTAATTATATTATTCTATAGAGGAAATTAAATGGATATATTTATTACAATTTTAGTTACATTTTTTGCAGGAATGGGCGCAGGCCTCGGAACAGGTTTTGCAGGAATGAGTGCGGCGGCTGTAATAAGTCCGATGCTCATAACTTTTCTTAATATGGATCCGTATATGGCAGTCGGAATCGCACTTTCGTCCGATGTTTTGGCGAGTGCAGTTTCGGCTTATACATACCATAAAAATAAAAATCTCGATGTCAGAAACGGTTTGATTATGATGGCGAGTGTGCTTGCGTTTACGATTGTCGGCAGTTATGTTGCAAGCATTGTTCCATCAGCTACAATGGGCGGATTTTCCGTGTTTATGACATTTTTGCTCGGCATAAAATTTATCATCCGTCCCGTTATGACAACTAAAGAAGCTATGCTCGGTGTGTCGGCAAAAAAGAGGGCAATCCAGTCTGTAATCTGCGGAATGTTAATCGGCTTTATCTGCGGATTTATAGGTGCGGGCGGAGGAATGATGATGCTTTTGATTTTGACGACCGTGCTGAATTATGAATTGAAAACCGCTGTCGGCACAAGCGTATTCATTATGACATTCACCGCCCTGACAGGCGCAACTTCGCACTTTATGATTGGTGGCACACCAGATTGGTTTGTGTTCATTCTTTGCATAGCGTTCACCCTTATATGGGCGAGAATTGCCGCCGTCTTTGCAAACAAAGCTAAGCCCAAAACCCTGAACCGTGCAACAGGCATTGTCCTCGTGGTGTTAGGTGTTGTTATTATGGGATTTAAGCTTTTAGCAAAATAAAAATTGACAGTTTAAAATTTAAAATTCAGGTCGGGCAATAGATTTGTTAAATGCAAAATTTCTGTTGCCCGATTTTTCAACGGTTATGTTGGGGCTAATCGAGTACGGCGAAACAAATGCTCGCTTTGAACAATATTCGGGGGAAGTATGCTTTTTTACAATTGCATTATTATTTCGCAAAAAACAAAGGAGCTGCGAAGAACGAAGTCTTAAACTTCATTTCTTCACAGCTCCTTAAATTTGGTTCATCATGATTTTTTGTGGGATGGGGAACGGACAGAAGGAATAGAAAGATAGCGAATCAAGGTAAAGAAGTCATCGTCACGGTAACCGTAGCCGATTCGTTTAGCGACCTTGATCTTGTTGTTGAAGCCTTAGAGCTTGCCGGTGCTGATTGGGTGGATGGCATGGGCAGCTAAACCGGGGAGCCGTTTTTCTTTTTGAACTGCAAACCAGGGGTGCAAAATGAATTTTTAGTTATTATAATTCATTAACGGAATTATAATTCTCCGGCTTAATCTATCATTTGTGGAGTTATAATTATAATTTATTATAGCATACAATCGTATGATAACGATAATAATTATAAACTTTTAGGTTTTGTACATGAGTTGCGAACTTTTATTGGACAAGGCAGATAGACACGCATAGGAGAATAATAATCGGTGCTTTTAGGTTTCATCAGATTCAAAATAAATCTAATGCCGTAAATGCCCATTGCATATACAGGTGCGTTTACCGTAGTAAGCGGAGGGTTTGTATATCCCGAAAGCTCCGTGTTATCAAATCCCATAACAGAAATATCCTCAGGAATTTTGTAACCGTTTTCTTGCAGAGCTCTCATTGCACCGATTGCAATATGATCACTTGCCGCAAAAATAGCTGTGGGGAGATTCCCTTTGCTGATCATTTCTGACATCATTTTATAACCGGATGATGTTGAAAATTTGTCCTGCATAATAAACCCATCATATTTAATGTTCAATTCATCGCAAATGTCTGTGAAAGTGTTGAGTCGTTTATCAGGAAATATCGTTCCGTCCTCAAGCTGTTCAATGCCTCCGATAAAGCCAACTGTTCTATGGCCTAAATCATATAGATATTTAATTGCATCGGACACTGCCTGACGAAAGTCGAGCGATACAGATGTGATTTCAATATTCTCAACGGTCATATCAAGAAAAACAATTTTATTATTCAATGAATGCAGTAATTTTATTTCTTGTTTACTAAACTTTCCGAGGCAGATTATGCCATCAACATCACAGAGTACATTCCGATAGTCATTGTCTGTTTTAAATGTTCGTACAATACTTATATTATTTTTTGAACAGTAGTCCTCGATACCCTGTCTCATCAAAAAGTAATAATTATCTTCAATTTCCTGTTTGGAAGAGAACCATTGTAGAATTCCAATGCGACATGAAGGTGCTGATATAACCCTTTTTTTCTTTACATAATTAAGTTCTTTAGCTGCTGCAAATATTTTTTGCTTCGTTTCAAGCGAGGTGCTGAGGGTAGTGTCGTTATTAAGCACTCTTGAAACAGTAGCTACTGATACATTTGCCTTTTTGGCAACATCTCTGATTGTAGCCAATTGAATCACCTCACTACCATTATAGTGAAATATTACTAAAAAATCAAGTTGTGTTTAGTGAAAAACAGAGAAAGAAAAAATGTTTACCAAAAACTATTGACAGTTTACGAAACAAAACATATAATTTAGTTAACATAAAAACAAAAGAAACATTATTATTAAATAATAACGAAATCTTTTGTGCAGGTTGTCACGGCGTTTCATTTAAAATTAAAAGGAGGAAAAATTATGAAACAGACATCATCACAACCAAGACTTGATGGCAAAATCCCGGGTAGAATCAAATACACCTTTGCTTTAGGTGCCCTCGGCAAAGATATGATTTATGGTATGATTGCCACATTTTCAATGATTTATTTCACAGACATCATCAAGGTTAACCCGGTATTTATCGGCGTAATGTTCTTTGTTGCAAAGTTATGGGATGCCTTTAATGATTTGTTTATGGGTATGATTGTTGATAACACACGCAGCAGATGGGGTAAATTTATTCCATGGCTTGTAATAGGTACGCTGGTTAATTCAATTGTATTTGTTGTTTTATTCACAGACTTCCACCTCGATGGCGTTGGACTTTGCGTATTTGCAACAGCAGCTTACATACTCTGGGGTATGACTTACACAATTATGGATATTCCTTATTGGTCAATTATTCCTAACCTCACTTCAAATCCTGAGGAGAGAGAAAAAGTTTCGGTACTTCCGAGAATCTTTGCAAGTATCGGACAGTCACTTGTTATTGCAGGCTTTGGTGTTCAAATTATTGAGGCTCTCAGCGGCGGCACAACAAATCAGGCAGGTTATCACAGATTTGCAATCATAATTGCAATTGTATTTATTCTTACAATCGGTATTACAGTAATCAATCTTCCGAAGAAGAGAGATGATTCTGTTCCGGAAAAGAAAGTTAAGTTTAAAGATATTTTCTCAATCATCGGCAAGAATGATCAACTTCGTTGGGCGGTAACTCTTATCTTCCTTTACAACATCGGCATTCAGTGCATTATGGGTGTTGCTACATATTATTTCAAATATGTTTGCGGCAACGCAGGAATGATGTCATCATTTATGATCAGCGCATCAATCGCAGAGGTTGTAGGTCTTATCGTATTTCCTAAGGTTACAAAATTTCTTTCAAGAAAAACTTCGTTCCTTCTTGCGTGTCTTTTACCTGCATTTGGTCTTGTAATGCTTTTGTTCGTAGGTATTTTTGCTCCGCACAATGTTGTGCTCACATCAATCTCAGGTGTTATTGTAAAACTTGGTACAGGTCTTGAACTTGGTTGTGCAACAGTATTCCTTGCAGATGTTGTTGATTACGGTGAATTTAAGCTTGGAACAAGAAATGAAGGCGTTGTATTCTCACTCCAGACGCTTATCGTAAAATTCACAGCAGCTCTTACAGCACTCGGTATTGGTGCGGCACTTGGAAGCACACAGTATATTCCGGGTCAGGAACAGTCATTTGCAACAGTAGCATCAATCAGTACACTTATGTGCATTGTTCCTGCGGTTTGTATGCTTATTGCTTATGTTGTTTACAGAAAGAAATATAAACTCAATGACGGTATGATGAAGAAGGTTATAAACACAATCAGTGCAAGAAGAGAAGGCAAGATTGATATGACACAACAGCTTGATGAAAGCGGTAACACAGAACCTTCTATGTTCCTTCCTACAGTTGCGGAAAAGGCAGGTAAATAAAATGATTGATACTAAAACAGCAATTGAAAAAATTACAAACGGCGAATTTGATAATCTTTTCACTGATATATATATAGATTCATCAATGATTGATTATCAGAAAAAAAGATATGTTCATGCAATTGAGCAGTATGAAACAATTTTTTGCCCTGATAAAGTAGCAATATTCAGTGCTCCCGGCAGAAGTGAGGTTTGCGGTAATCATACAGATCACCAGCATGGAATGGTGCTTGCAACATCCATTAATCTTGATACTATTGCTGTGTCGGCCAAGAATAACAATGATGTTGTAAGATTTGTTTCTGACGGTTATGATATGATTACTCTCAATATAAATGACCTCGAAGTTAATGATGATGAGGCAGGCACAACGGTCAGCCTCATCAGAGGTGTTCTTCGTGGACTTAAGGATCATGGATACAAAATTGGTGGATTCAATGCTTATGCAACAAGTGATGTACTTGTTGGTGCAGGACTTTCATCGTCAGCAGCTTTTGAGGTAGTTGTCGGAACTATTATTTCCGGTTTATATAATGATATGAAAATAAATTCAGTTGAGATTGCTCAGATTTCTCAGTATGCTGAAAATGTATTTTTCAAAAAGCCGTGCGGACTTATGGATCAAATGGCTTGTTCAGTCGGAGGAATGGTTAACATTGACTTTAAAGATCCGACAAAGCCAATTGTTAAGAAAGTACCTACCGAATTTGAAAAATATGATTACAGTCTTTGTATTGTTGACACAAAGGGTGATCATGTTGATCTTACAGATGATTATGCTATGATTCCCTCGGAAATGAAAAAGGTTGCAAATTTTCTCGGAGAAGATTATCTGAGAGATTGTGATTCAAACGAATTTTATATTCGCCTTGACGAAATTCGTGAGGCTGTTGGCGACAGACCGGTACTTCGTGCAATTCATTTCTTTAATGAGGAGCATAATGTTAAAAATGCCGTTTCGTCACTTGAAAACGGTAAGTTTGTTGAATTCCTTGACGCAATCAGAAAATCCGGTAATTCATCGTTTAAGTATCTTCAGAATGTATATACAACAAGAGATATTCAACATCAGAACATCTCGGTAGCCCTTGCACTCAGCGAAAGCCTTCTTCGCAATTACGGCGTGTGCCGTGTTCACGGCGGTGGATTTGCAGGTACAATTCAGGCGTTTGTCAAAAATGATTTTGTAGGTAATTACAAAGAATTTATAAATAAAATTTTCGGAGAAAACTCATGCCATGTTCTCAAAGTGAGAAAATACGGCGGAATAAAAGTAATGTAATTATGTAGGTTTTGTTTTTATTAAGGAGGACAAAATGAAAATTCTTGTTTTAGGCGGTGCCGGATATATCGGTTCGCATACAGTTTACAGACTTATTGAAAGCGGTAATGAGGTTGTTGTATTCGATAACCTTGAAACAGGTCATATCGAGGCGGTTCATCCCAAAGCAAAATTTTATAAAGGTGATCTCAGAAACAGAAGTGAAATTGACAGCGTTTTTGATAAAGAAAAAGGTATTGACGCTGTAATTCATTTTGCAGCCAATTCACTTGTCGGTGAAAGTATGACTAACCCTCTCAAATATTATGATAATAACCTCAACGGCACAAAGGTTTTGCTTCAGTCAATGGTTGCTCACGGAATTGATAAGATTGTATTTTCATCAACAGCGGCAACATACGGTGAGCCTGAGAGAACTCCTATTCTTGAAACCGATCCGACAAATCCGACAAACTGCTACGGAGAAACAAAAAAATCCATGGAGAGAATGTTCTATTGGGTTGAAAAAGCACATGGTTTAAGATATGTTTCTCTCAGATATTTCAATGCATGCGGAGCACATATCAGCGGAAAAATCGGTGAGGCACATAATCCTGAAACCCACCTTATTCCGATTATTCTTCAGGCGGCACAGGGTACCCGTGACCACATAAGTATTTTTGGTACTGATTATCCCACATCTGACGGAACGTGTATTCGTGATTATATCCATGTCACTGACCTTGCACAGGCTCATATTCTTGCAGTTGAATATCTTATGAAGGGCGGTAAAAGTGATATATTCAATCTTGGCAACGGTGTAGGTTTTTCTGTTCGTGAGGTAATTGAAAAAGCAAAAGAGGTTACACAGAAAGATATTAAGGTTGTTGAAGAAAGCAGAAGAAGCGGCGATCCTGCTGTATTGATTGCATCAAGCGATAAGGCGAAAACTGTACTTGGCTGGAAACCTGAGTATGATGATCTGGGAACAATTATTAAAACAGCGTGGAAATGGCATTCAACACATCCCAACGGCTATAGTAAGTGAGGCGGTATTTATGAAGAACAGCGTTTACGGCTTAATATTAAGACTTGTTTCATACGGAATCAATACAGGGCTTATTGAAAAAGAGGATATAATCTACACGCAAAATAGGCTTTTGTCGTTGTTCCATATGGATGAACCCGATGACAGTTGTACTTGCCTTACAGCAGATAACGAGGATACTCTTGAAGAAATTTTGTCGGGACTTCTTGATTATGCATACGAAAAAGGAATCATTCCCGAAAATACAGTAACATATCGCGACTTATTTGATGTGAAACTTATGGCTTCACTTGTTAAGCGACCGTCAGAAGTAATAAGAGAATTTTGGCAGAATTATAGCTGTTCTCCTAAACTTGCAACCGATAGCTACTATAAATTCAGCTGCGATACCGATTATATAAGAAGATATCGTATTAAAAAAGACTTAAAGTGGAAAACATCAACCGAATACGGTGATATCGATATCACTGTAAATCTTTCAAAGCCTGAAAAAGATCCGAAAGCTATTGCAGCGGCAAAACTTCAAAAACAGTCGGGCTATCCGAAATGTTTGCTTTGTAAGGAAAATGAAGGATATGCCGGAAGAGTAAATCATCCTGCAAGAGATAATCACAGAATTATTCCGCTCACCATTGACGGAGATAACTGGTTTATGCAATATTCTCCGTATGTTTATTACAATGAACATTGTATTGTATTTAACGGTGAGCATACACCAATGGTAATCAATGATTCTACATTCAGAAAACTGTTTGATTTTATTTCACAGTTTCCGCATTATATAATCGGTTCGAATGCTGATTTACCGATTGTAGGCGGTTCAATACTTACACATGAACATTTTCAGGGTGGCAGATACAGCTTTGCACTTAATAGGGCAGAGGTTGAAAGAAAGTTTATTGTTAACGGCTTTGATGATGTGGAGTGCGGAATTGTAAAGTGGCCTATGTCAGTTGTAAGATTGACAGGTAAAAACAAGGACAGCATTATTTCATTATCTTCTCATATTCTAAAGAGTTGGAGAGCGTACACGGATGCAGATGTTGGCATTTTTGCCGAAACAGACGGTGAAATTCACAACACTATTACTCCGATTGCTTTTACAAAGGATGAAAAATTTGTTATTGACCTCGTTCTCAGAAATAATATTACAAGTGAAGAGCATCCTCTGGGAGTATTTCATCCTCATGCGAATTTGCATCATATTAAAAAAGAAAATATCGGCCTTATTGAAGTTATGGGACTTGCAGTATTGCCCTCAAGGCTTAAAGATGAAATGGCTATTTTAAAGGATGCTATTCTTAATCACAAGGATGTAAGTGAAATTCCGAAAATCAGCAAACATTCCGAGTGGGTAAATGAATTTGTTTCGCAGTATGATGAAATCAATGAAAATAATATTGATTCAATAATTCAAAATGAGATAGGAAAGGTGTTTCTTAATGTTCTTTTGGATGCAGGTGTATTCAAAAGAACTTCTGAAGGACAAAAGGCTTTTGATAAATTTATAAAGACGCTGTAGTAAAGGAAGTGCTAAAATGTCAAAGGTAAGGGTAGTGAATTTTGAACCTACATCCAAAGGTGAAAACACTCATCTTTATACAATAGAAAATAACAGCGGAGCAAGCGTGACATTATGTGATTTAGGCGCAAGTGTCGTTTCGATAAAAGTTCCCGACAAAAACGGTAGTATTAGAGATGTAGTTCTCGGCTATGAGCACATTGACGGTTATGAATTTGACGGAACATACTTCGGTGCTACTGTCGGAAGATGTTGCGGAAGAATTGCATACGGCAAGTTTACTCTTAACGGAGAAGATTATCAGCTCCCTGTAAACAATGGGAGTAACCATCTACACGGCGGATTTAACAGCTTTAGCCGCAAAGTGTGGCTTGCGGTAGTTGATGATAAAGTTCCAAATACAGTTCTGTTTATGCTTGATAGTCCCGACGGTGATGAGGGCTATCCCGGAAATATGAAGGTCTTTGTACGCTACACTTTTGATGATGAAAATGTACTTACGATAAAATGGTCGGCAGTTTCCGACAAAGACACAATATGTAATCTGACCAATCATTCATATTTTAATCTTAACGGACATAAAAGCGGTAAAGTTACAGAAAATCACAAGCTGAAAATAAATGCAAATTTCTTCATACCGATAAATTCAAACCTCAATCCCACAGGAGAGATAACTCCCGTTAAGAATACATCGTTTGATTTTACCGAACCCAAGTTAATTGGAAATGGTATTGACAGAAAAAACGAGCAGATTGGTTTTGCAAACGGTATTGATCATATGTTTGTGCTGAATCATTCTGATGAAGAATTTGTGCTTGCAGCCGAAGCTGAGGGTATTGATAGCGGAATCACATTAAAATGCTATACTTCTCAGAAAGGTGTTCATGTATATACAGCAAATTATGTCGATGTTTTGTCCAATATGGGAAAGAATTCAGCAACATACGGAGAAAATCCAGCGTTTTGTCTTGAAACCCAGGGCTTTCCCGATGCTGTAAATCACAAGAATTTTCCTACGACAATATTAAAAGCAAACGAAAACTATACACAAACTACGAAGTATATTTTTGGTATAAACAAATAAAATAAGCTAATTTCTAACTCCTTTTAAAAATAAAATCTCTCTAAAATCAAGGACCACCTATTTTTCTTGGGTGGTCCTTGATTTTTAATCTATGAGGATGTTTCATGTTTTACAGTATTACACCGTCTTAAACATATTCTGCTTTAGAGGTTATGTGCAATTCTGCCTGAAAATTACCCTGTTCTGTTTGCGCCGTAAAACCGGAACATTCCTCTTGCACGGCTGTTTTTACAAACTGCATTTTTCATTGCCGTATATTTCTTAGCGCTGTTTTTGCTTTTATATTAAAATATGCTTAGGATAGATTTCTTTACCCTCTGCATCAAATTCAAAATTTTCATTACCCCAACTTTTAAAAAAATAATCACTTTTCCCTAGCAAATGTACAGAGATAACGGCGGTAATAACTTGCTGACTTATAAAATTGATAGTAACTTCTTAAATGATCGACTGTTTAAGAGTGTATTGAAAAACATTTTAATATTTGTTAGAATTAAAATGGTGGTGAGGATATGTTAAAGATTGCGGTAGTAGATGATGAAATTGTATTTGTTGAAAGTCTGATTAACAAAATAACAGCGGTATGTGAAAAGCTTAATTTGAAATTTAAAATTGACAAATACTCAAACGGATTTGATATACTTGAAAATTACAGCAAGTATCATCTGATTTTTCTTGATATTGAAATGCCGTCAATTGACGGTATTGCTACAGCCAAGCGGATCAACGAATTGAAAAGTTCAGCTGAAATACCTTTTATTGTTTATGTCACAAGTCACGATGAGCTTGTGTTTGATGCTTTAAAAAGTTTTCCTTATTCATTTATAAGAAAAAGTAAAATTGAATCTGATTTGTACGAATGTATTAACCGTATAAATAATTCTTTTGAAGAATTGCATAAAACTATAGTATTGCATACCGAAAGAAAAGATATTCCGATTGTTATTGGTGATATTATTTATCTTGAAAAAATTAAAAATTATGTTGTGTATCATACTAAAAATCAAGAATATAAGGTCAGAAGTGATATGAATACAGAATTTAAAAATATCGCAGAATATGGCTTTATAAGACCGCATATTGGTTATGCTGTAAACAATAAGTATGTTGAATATATTTCTACGGATTGTGTTTTATTGCAAAATGATATTAACATTCCTCTCAATAAAAAATACAGAGATGATGTAAAGAAAAAATATTTCAAATGGTTGGGGGATATAAATGTTTAATTATGGTTTTGAGTTATTTGTAAATTTATTTCAAGGTGTAATGTTTACTGTATTTTGTTATAAATTCTTAACCCCATCACGCAATAAGATTTGTGAGGGAATAGCTTTTTGTGTTGCATCATTATTGATGTTTTTGTCAATTACACAGATAAACAGGTTGTATGTATCTTTTGCGTATATTGAAACGGTTGTATTTTTTGCAATTATGATTCCCTATTGCGTTTTGTTTTTTAAAGACAGAATTTTTGTTAAAATTCTCACACCTGTTATTTTTAATGTGATTTATTCAGTATTATCATTTGGAATTAATTATATCTTTTCTGCGATTATCAGTTGTGACTATAATTATCTTATGATAGAGAGTTCCCAATATCGTTATATGTATGTGTTAATGTCAAATATGATTTTTGTAATTGTTTTATTTATAATTTATAATCTTCTCAAAAATTCGTTAAGACATATTCACAAACAAGAAATATTGATTACTCTTGTAATTCCTTTGTTGAGCATTGCTGTAGGCTTGCTGACATTTTTGGTATCTTCAAACGCTGATATGTCTGATTTTGACCGTATTGTATTAGGAGCAGTTTCAATAATAATCCTTTCATTTACATTTATAAATTTTTATCTTATTAAAAGTCTTTCAAAAAATTATTCTTTGGAAAATGAAAATATTTTGCTTAATAAAGAAAAAGAGCTGTATAATGTTCAAATGACAAGTTCAGAAAAATATATGAAAAATCTTACTGATGTTAAGCATAACATTCAAAATCAATTGTTGTGCATCGAAAATTTGATTGATGGGCAAAGGTATGATGAAGCTAAAAAAATGTGCAATAATGTAAATAATAATATTTCTGCTAATGTTCATTTTTGTAAAACAGGTTATGTTTATTTGGATGCTATATTAAATGTTGTATATGAAAAAGCAATTGAAAATGATATTGATTTCAGCGTAGATTGTAAAGATAATTTAAGTTTTGTGGCAGGTGATGATTTGGCTGTTCTAATAGGTAATCTTGCAGATAATGCTGTTGAGGCACTTGCAAAAGAGCAAAATAAAAAATTAAAGATAAGCATATTTCAAAACGGGTCGTACGGAGTTTTAAATGTGCAGAATTATTGCTCTTCTTCAGTTTTGCAGACTAATCCAACTTTGTACACAAGTAAAGAAGATAAGAAAAATCACGGCAGAGGAATTTCTATAGTAAAAAGTATTGCCGAGAAGTATGGGGGAGATGTAGTTATTTCGGAGAAGAATAATGAATTTATAGTTTCGGTAATTTTAGATGACAGTTATGCTTTAACAAGTGTGAAAGAAACTGCAAAAATACAGTAAGAGCAAATAATTGTGATTGGTTGGTAAAAAGAGTATGCTGGATATTATTATTGAAATAGTGACTGATTTATTTCAGCCGCTGATGTTTTGTGGATTTTTATATCTATTTATGGAGAAACCCGATAACAGAAAAAGAAATGTAATTTGCTTTTTACTGTTCAGTACAGTAATGTTTGGCATTTTGTTGTATTCATCTCTTGTAGAATACTATATGATAATAAATGATTTAATGTTTTTGGCAGTACTGGAAATTTACTCCCTATTATGTTTGCGTGGCAATATTTTTAGCAGAATATTTGTGCCTTTGATTGCCTTTTTGATTAACACAGTGATAAGTTTTGCTTTCAGTTATTTTGTAAGCTTTTTTACAGGATATACACATTATGAATTGGTAACTGAACCTACGATTTACAGATATATTTGTATAGTGGTTATCAATTTTACTGATGTATTAGTTTTTTCAATGCTTGTAAAATTTAGAAATCATAAAGTCAATTTAAGAAAAATAACAGATGTTATAGCTTTTATTATCCTTCCTGTTATAGTTTTGTTAATCGTTTACTGCACTTTTTACATTATGGTAATCACGAAATATGAGGCTAATATAATGGTGTATCTTTCTGTAATATGCCTGTGTATGATTACTGTTACTGCAATAGTATGGTATGCGGTATCAAGAATAAGCAAAGAAAATGAAGCAAGTACAAAACTTTTGCTTATGGAACAGCAAATCAATCTTTATGAACATAACATTTTACAAAGTAATGTGCAAATTGAAAAAATTTCAAGGATAAAACATGATATGAAGAACAATCTCTTGTGTATTGATAATCTTATTTCAAACACTCAATTAGATGAAGCACATAAAATATGCCAAAATTTGACCGATAAATATTCTTCAATCGGTTCTGTAGTAAATACTGAAAATTACTTATTAAATGCCGTTTTGAATGTTGAAATTGAAAAAGCAAGGAGCAATGAAATATCTGTCAAATTAAACATTGCAAATGATTTGAAAATGTTTAGTAACGGTTCAGATATGATTTCGGTAATAGGAAATATTTTTGATAATGCTATTTCGTATTTGTCTGAAAATAAAATTGAGAATAAAGAAATTATTTTCATTACAGAGCATAAAGGCGATTATTCTGTTATTAAATGCAAAAATAAAATTATTGATTCTGTATTGTCTAAAAATCCTTTGTTGCATACTGATAAGGCAGATAAGAAAAATCACGGCAAGGGAATTTCTATAGTAAAAAGTATTGCCGAGAAGTATGGGGGAGATGTAGTTATTTCGGAGAAGAATAATGAATTTATAGTTTCGGTAATTTTAGATAACCGAATTTTTACCAAAAACCCACTATTTTTACCTGATTAAAATCAAATATTCTAAAAAATGCTATCCTTTCTTTAAGGCGTTATGCCAAGAAAGCGGAATGCAGATACAAAATAATCAGTTAACGCATAAAATAGCAATAAAATAGTTTGACTAATATACAATATTGTGTTAAAATTATACGAAAAAGGATAGCATTTTTGTTTTGTATTGAATTTTATGTTTTAGCCGTATTTGCGTTAATTCCATTATGATACTTGGCTTTGTGTTGCAGGAATTTGAAACTTTTATTATCGAAAAATTTAAATAAGGTTTAAAGCTACTTCCCTAAATAAGAATTATAGAGTGCAATTTTTGTCGGATTTATTACCATTTTTGCAAAAATCAACATTCACAAATATTTTTTTGATAAATTTATAATAAGAAGGTTGATTACAACGAAAAACAAAAATTCATTATCAAGTAAAATTAAGGACGGAGTAAAAAAATGCACTAATGCAACAGCACATACAAAAGCTGCACTAAATTATGCAAATACGTACAGTCCAGGTCTAGGATTATATCAGGTAACTGGAAAATCAAGTGTTGTATTTCTTGGATAATAATTAAATAGCAACATCATTTCCTATATACTTTTAACATGTTATCCGTAAATTTTGACATAGTTGTATCAATAAATTTTTGTTTAAAGTAAATTATTATTATACAGAGGAGTAAGCTGATGAAAAAATTTGTAAGTATTTTATTAGCAGTCGTATTAATATTTTCTGTTTTAACCTGCGTCGGATGTGAAGCAGACAAAAAAGAGGAGAATACAATTACTTATTATCACTATGAACCGCATGTATCACCAGTTTCTATTTTAATATATCAATATAATGAAAAATGTGAGAATGTTCAAAATAGAATCAATATTGTTGAGTTTGATAATATTGAAAAAATGACAAGTCAACTTACAACTGAGCTTATGGCAGGGAAAGGTCCTGATATTATTACATCTGCTGAATTATCTCTATTATCATCATCAACAGAAAAACTTATTAAACAGGGGGTATTTGCAAATATTGACGATATTATTTCTAATAGCGAAGACAAGGATAAATTGAAATTATCCGATTATAATTCTAATATTCTTGATGCGGGTGTTTACGATGGAAAAAGATATTTTATTCCTGTAACATTTGAGCCTCAGATTTTACTCTCCTCATCAAGCAAATTATCAAAATATTTAGACAACGAACAACCGGATTTAACATACGGTAACATCAAAGAATTGAGCGGAAATATTAATAATGATGATAATAATCAAGCTCTGTTTTCCAGCGTTGAGGATTATAAAAATGTTTTTCTGAATTTAATAAATGAAAATGTTGACCTATATTCTCAGGAATATGATTTCGACAGCGACGACTTTAGAAAGTCTGTCACCTCACTAAAAGAACTATACAGCAGTAATGAGAAAAATGAAGATAACATAGTGCCAATGTTATCATCGAACGGTCAGATTGAATTATTTGCGTTATATGATGAAATTGCAGACATTGAAAATGATAATGACGAGCCTATAATTTTGAATACACCGAATAAAGACGGTGAGTCCACGGGTGTTATAACCGATGCAATTTTTATTAGCAATAATTCCGACAACAAAGAAAAAGCTCTTGAGTTTATTGAGTATGCGTTATCGGAAAAGGTGCAGAGTGATTTTTGCGGAGCGAATATAGAGGAATATCTACCGACAACCTCTTACGGAAGTGGCTGGGAATATCCCGTCAACAATGAATCTTACAGTAAATTATTTGATAAAGCAAAAGAGGTAAAGTATATTAATAACACTGCAAATATTTCAGAAGCTAATTTTATGTATGCAAAGGATTACGTTGATAACATAAAAAGCTATAGACTTTATGGATTGTATAATTATTATAACACAGAGGTTATAGGTGATATTGTAGATAAATTTTTATCCGATGAAATAGATGAAAATAAATTTCTTAAAGAGCTTAAATCAAGAACTGAAATTTATTTAGATGAATAGTGTTATGCAAAAATTAGGGATATTGCAGGTACGGATCGACAAGGTACTAGTGCATACGGTCTTGTAAAGGTAA
>OLSO01000031.1_pt1 | contig 152584 bp, 106 predicted proteins | sample 1672441 | NCBI WGS metagenome assembly OLSO01 (sample SAMEA3136686, study PRJEB25190) | human gut metagenome | biome: human gut; feature: human-associated habitat; material: faeces | place: Austria | collected 2013 | reverse complement strand
ATGCCGAAATGGCGCGAAGCACGCGGTTGACAAAACTATAGAGACACGTCCCAAATTAGCTACCCTGCAGGAGTTAGCGCCACGGATCGGCTTCGAACATCGGCTCGCGCTCGGGGCGGCGATCGCTGTAGGGATCGTAGCCGTCGTCGTCCTCGTTCTCGGCACGGATGTAGGGGTCGCGCGGCTTGGGTGCCGGCTTAGGCGCAGGCTTGGGTGCGGCGGGCGCTGACTCAGGCGCCGGTGCGTTCGTCTCGTTCTCGTCTTTCATCTGCATAGCTCCTTGCCATGTACTCACGTTCAACATCATCGATTGTCGCACGAAAAAGGGCGGCGGACCCAATTGGATCCGCCGCCCTTGGCGTTTGGCTCAAAAGGTAGATTTTAAGGCATGTCCCAAAAATCTACTCGGCGTCGGGGACCTCGTAGGTGGCCTCCGGCGTGTTATCGCACACGACGGTAAAGGCACCGTCCTTGTCGACGTCAACCGTCACCTGATCGCCCTCGCGCACCGTACCGTCGATGATAGCGGCGGCGATGGCGTCCACAACCTCGCGCTGCACCAGACGCTTGAGCGGACGGGCACCAAAGACCGGGTCCAGACCGCCCACGGCGAGCATCTGCTTGGCCGCCGGGGTGATGGCAAGCGTCATGCGCTCCTTGGCCAGACGTGCGCGGACGTCGGCGAGCTGAATATCGACGATCTTTTCGATTTGCGCCATGCCGAGCGGATGGAACACCACGATATCGTCGATACGGTTGAGGAACTCGGGACGGAAAGTCTGAGCCATGGCCGCGTCGACCTGATGGCGCATCTCCTCCTCGTCCTTGCCCGAAAGATCGGCGATAGCCTTGGAGCCCACGTTGGACGTCATGATGATGATCGTGTTCTTGAAGGACACCTGACGACCCTGACCATCGGTCAGACGACCGTCGTCGAGCACCTGCAACAGCACGTTGAAGACATCCGGGTGAGCCTTCTCCATCTCGTCGAGCAAGATCACGGAGTACGGGCGACGGCGCACGGCCTCGGTGAGCTGTCCACCCTCGTCGTAGCCCACGTATCCCGGGGGCGCACCGATCAGACGCTGAACGCTGAACTTCTCCATGTACTCGGACATGTCGATACGCACGAGCGCGCGCTCGTCATCGAACAGGCACTCGGCCAGCGCCTTGGCGAGTTCGGTCTTGCCCACACCGGTGGGGCCCAGGAAGAAGAAGCTGCCGATGGGCTTGTCCGGATCGGAGAGGCCCGCACGGCTACGGCGCACGGCCGCGGCGACGGCGGAGACGGCCTCATCCTGGCCGATGACGCGCTTATGCAGCTCGCCTTCCAAGCCCTTCAGCTTGTCGAGCTCACCCTGCATCATCTTGGAGACGGGCACACCGGTCCAGGCGCTCACGACCTCGGCGATCTCATCGGAGGTCACCTGCTCGTTGAGGCCTTCACCGTCCTGCTGCTTTTGTGCCTCGAGCGCGGCCTCGGAATCCTGAATCTGCTGCTGCAGACCCGGAATCACGGAGTAACGCAGCTCGGACGCACGGCCCAAGTCTCCGTTGCGCGTCGCACGCTCCTCTTCGCTCTTGGCCTCATCGAGCTGGCCCTTGAGCTCCTGCACATGGTCGATGGCGTTCTTTTGGTTGAGCCAACCGGCCTTTTGCACGTTGAGCTTTTCCTGGACCTCGGCGATTTCCTGGCGCAGGGTCTCCAGACGCTCCCTGGAGGCGTCGTCGGTCTCCTTCATGAGCGCCTGCTCCTCAATCTGCAGCTGGGTGAGCTGACGCGTGGTGGCGTCGATCTCGACCGGCATGCTGTCGAGCTCCATGCGCAGGCGGCTTGCGGCCTCATCGACCAGGTCGATGGCCTTGTCGGGCAGGAAGCGGTCGGCGATATAACGATCGGAGAGGTCGGCGGCGGCCACGAGCGCGCTATCGGTAATGTGCACGCCGTGGAAGATCTCGTACTTCTCCTTGAGGCCACGCAGAATCGAGATGGTGTCCTCGACGGTAGGCTCGGAGACCATAACGGTCTGGAAACGACGGGCGAGCGCCGCGTCCTTCTCAATGTACTTGCGGTATTCGTCGAGCGTGGTCGCGCCGATCGCGTGCAGGTCGCCGCGGGCGAGCGCCGGTTTGAGGATGTTGCCGGCGTCCATGGAGCCCTCGGTGGCACCCGCGCCCACAATGGTGTGGAGCTCATCGATGAACAGGATGACCTTGCCCTCGGACTTCTGCACCTCCTTGAGCACGGCCTTCAAGCGGTCCTCGAACTCGCCGCGGTACTTGGCACCGGCGACCAGCGCGCTCATGTCGAGCTCGATGAGGTCGCGGTCGCGCAGCGTGCTCGGCACGTCGCCGGCCACGATACGCTGGGCGATGCCCTCGACGATGGCCGTTTTACCGACACCCGGCTCACCGATGAGCACAGGGTTGTTCTTGGTGCGACGGGACAGGACCTGGATAGTACGACGGATCTCGTCGGTACGGCCGATAACCGGATCGAGCTTGCCGGCACGGGCCAGGTCGCAGATGTTGCGGCCGTACTGCTCCAGTGCCTCAAACTGGGTCTTGTCCTCGGCGGACGTCACGCGGTCATCGCCGCGCAGCTCCTCGTAGACCTGCTCGATACGCTCCTTGGTAACGCCGGCGTCGCGCAGCACGCGGCCGGCCTCGCCCTTGTCCTCGGCAAGCGCCATCAGCAAATGTTCAGTCACCACAAAGCTGTCGCCCATCTTGGTGGCCTTCTTCTCGGCCTTCTCGATAACGCGGACGAGCTCGTTGGACAGACCCATCTGCTGACCCTCGCCGGAAACCTTGGGCGCGTGGTCAATGGCATCCTGCGTGGAGCGTACAAGCTGAGCCGGGTCGGCACCGATGCGCTCGATGATCACGGAGATATTGCGCTCGCCGGCACCGAGCAGGGCGGACAGCAGGTGAATCGGCTCCACCGCGCCGGCCTGCGCGTCGGCAGCCGTGCTCATGGCGGTCTGCAACGCCTCGCGCGACGTCATTGCTAGCTTATCGATTCTCATGGAATCACCTCTCTTGGGGCGGCCGCCCTACGGGGCGGCTTCACGTTGTCCGAGAAGTATTGTTGCCAGCTTTGTACGATCTTATACACAAATCTAAGTCTCTATATATAAGATTTTCTGAGTGATTGATGGATAGGGAGCAGGCACTCTCACCCGCTGCGGCCTCGTCCCCTTACTATCTCAATCTGTAACATCTAGCGGCTGTTTATGGCTCCAGATGTTACAAATCAAGATGAAATGACCAGCGGCAACCGTTTGTCTCAATCTGTAACATCTACTCGGCAAATAGAGCCCTATCTGTTACAGATCGAGATGAACAGAAGGCACCCGAATCGAAAATCTAAATCTGTAACACCAGGCCCACTTTTAGCGGCCAAGATGTTACAGGTCGAGACAAACGGGACCACCACAAAGGTGCCTATCCCTTTGTGGCGGTTTTCGACAAAAAGAAACCGCCCCATTAACAGAGGCGGCATCAAGCAAGTCTATTTATTAGCGTCCCTCAAGACCCAACGAGAACGCAGAAATGTAGCCCGGGGCTTATCCTTTCCCGAACGCGACCCTCGCGAAGCGCGTGAGCGGGCGGGAAAGGATAAGCCCCGGGCGGACAATTAAGTGCGTTACTCGGCAGCGGCCTTGAACTTGTTGTAGTTGATCAGGCAGCCGGCCTTGACGATGGCACGCTCCTCAGCCGTCATATCGGCAATGTAGAGCTCAATCTGCTCGACCGCACCGTCGGCGCGCACCACGTAGGCGGCGATGTTCTGCAGATCGCCGTCGAGCGCAGCGCGGATACCCGGCACGAAGACGTAGTCGCCCACCTCAAAGTTGGGCTCGGCCTCCATCTGGAAAGGCACCATGCCCCAGTTCATCACGTTGGAGCGATAACGCTTGGTGGCGTACTCGTGGACGATGTTGGCCAGACCGCCAATCACGCGCTGGCAGCTCGCGGCCTGCTCGCGGGCAGAACCGTCACCGGGCTTCTTGGCATAGAGCATGGAGCCGTACTCGGTCGCCTTGGCATCGGCCACGACGCCGGCGCCGGCCAGCGCCTCAAACACGCCGGCAAGCTCGGCATCGAGTGCCGCCAGATCGCCCGCCGCCTCGCCGGCAACGCGGCGCTTCTCCACGGCGTCGACCTCCTTGGAACGACCCACGTAGGCCGGATCGCGGCGGCTGAGCGTAAACTCTGCCAGGCCCAGCGGGTTGGAGCGGAAGGAGCTCGTCTCGCCCGAGGGAATGAGCTCGTCGGTCGTGGTGACCGGGTCCATGATCTTGGAGCACACCTTGAGCAGGATATCGTCGCCGAGAGGCTCCATCGCGGGCCACGGCTTGATGTTGGGACCTTCGACCAGCTCGTCGGCAGGCTCTGCCTTGCCAAAGCCCCAGTACACGCGCTTTTTGTACGGCGCGTCATCAAAGGTGTACTCGCAGGCCTCGTCCCAAGTCTCCTCGGGCAGGTCGGTCGCCGGCGTCAGGACGCCGCCGTTGGCAGCTGTCGCCGCAATGGAGCGAGCGTCCATTAGGGCCACGGCGCTCAGCTGACCATTGCCCGGCTTGGAACCCTCGCGGTTGGGGAAGTTGCGCGTGGTGTGGCGGATGGACAGGCCGTTGTTGGCAGGCGTGTCGCCGGCGCCAAAGCACGGACCGCAGAACGCCGTGCGCACGATCGCGCCGGCCTCCATAAGGTCGTAGATATAGCCACGGCGCGTAAGTTCGAGTGCCACGGGCTGGCTCGTGGGATAGACCGATAGCGAGAACTCGCCGCAGCCGGTGTTGGCGCCCTTGAGCACGCGGGCAGCCTGGACCACGGAGTCGTAGTTGCCGCCCGAGCAGCCGGCGATAACGCCCTGTTGCACGTGCAGCTTGCCGTCGACGATCTTGTCGAGCAGGCTAAAGTGCGTCTTGCCCTCGCCGATCTTGGCGGCCTCGAGCTCCACCTTATGCAGGATGTCCTCGAGGTTCTCGTTGAGCTCCTCGATCTCAAAGCCGTTGGAAGGATGGAATGGCAGCGCGATCATGGGCTTGATGCTCGACAGATCGACCTCGACGCAACCGTCGTAGTAGGCGACATCGGCGGGCTTGAGCTCGCGGTAGTCGTCGCCGCGACCGTGCATGGCCAAAAACGCGTGCGTGTCCTCGTCAGTGGCCCAGATGCTCGACAGGCAGGTGGTCTCGGTGGTCATGACGTCGACGCCGTTGCGGTAATCGGTCGTCATGCTCGCGATACCCGGGCCCACAAACTCCATGACCTTGTTCTTGACATAGCCCTTGGCAAAGACGGCACGGATGATGGCGAGCGCCACGTCGTGCGGGCCGACGCCGGGGCGCGGGGCGCCCGTGAGGTAGATGGCAACGACGCCGGGATAGGCGACGTCGTAGGTGTCGCGCAGCAGCTGCTTTGCCAGCTCGCCGCCGCCCTCGCCCACGGCCATGGTGCCCAGGGCGCCATAGCGGGTGTGCGAGTCGGAACCCAGGATCATCTTGCCGCAACCGGCGAAGTTCTCGCGCATAAAGGAGTGGATGACGGCGATGTGCGGCGGGACGAAGATGCCGCCGTACTTTTTGGCCGCGGAAAGGCCAAAGACGTGGTCGTCCTCGTTGATGGTGCCGCCCACGGCGCACAGCGAGTTATGGCAGTTGGTGAGCACGTAGGGCAGCGGGAACTGCTCCATGCCCGAGGCGCGCGCCGTCTGGATGATGCCGACAAAGGTGATGTCGTGGCTCGCCATGGCATCGAAGCGAATCTTGAGCGCCTCGGGGTCGCCGGACGTATTGTGTGCCTGGAGGATCGAATACGCGATGGTGCCGCGCTTGGCATCCTCGGGCGTCTGCGTAATACCGCGCTCGGCAGCCTCGGCCGCAGGCACAACCTCGCTGCCGCCGCGCAGGTAGATGCCGTCCTCGTACAGCTTGACCATACTGTCTCCCACTCTGCCCAAAAGATTTGGGCGCATAGCATGCATTTGTTCAATATCGTGCCATAGAACGGTTGCGAGTGGGTTACGAATCTACACGTTCACTTTATCTCGGTAAAGTACAGGACAAGCCCAGTGTGGGTCGGAAGATTTGGCGCAAGGGTGTCCCTTTCGACTAGTCATTTAAGAACGTCCCCAATGACTACCCATAACAACGCCGATGTTTTGGCAACGACAGCGAGCGGGCCCCAATGACTACCAACGACTACCGCATCCGGAGCAAGGCAACGCCGCAGGTAGAGGACGGACAGCGAGCGACGTCCAGAGCGAACAAGTTGGCATGAAAAAGGCAAGGCATAGACCTTCTGGTCATGCCTTGCCTTTTGAATGACAAATTGTCGCTCTGGGCGGCGCGCAGCGTCGACCGGTCCGCCGTTCGTTAGAACGGCGGAACCTAGAGATCCCCGCCGGCTCCCAGTAGCTTGCGCATGACCTGTTCGGGATTAACCGAGCCATCGCGCGGGGCCAGGGAGGTGATCTTCTTCTGCATCTTGTACTCGTGCAGCTCGTCCTCGAGCTGGCGCATGCGGGCGCGGAGCTTTTCGTTCTCGCGCTCGCGCTCCTCGGCACGCTCCTTCATATCGAGGATACGCACCACGCCGGCAAGGTTGATACCCTCGTCGGTCAGCTGGTTGATGAGCTCCAGGCGCTCGATATCGGCACGCGAATACAGGCGCGTGTTGCCGCCCGAGCGCTGGGGGTTCACCAGACCCTTGGACTCGTAGACGCGCAGAGTCTGCGGATGCATGCCGGTCAGCTCGGCCGCCACGCTGATCATGTACAGCGGTTTGTTCCTATTGTCCTCGGCCATGCTACCTGACCCCTTTCCGTCTCGTTATCGTCCATCATAAGCCCGCGGGCGTGGGCGTGCACCGCGACCGCCCTAGAACGTCGCCTTGTAACGGTTGACCTTCTCGCGGTAGTCGCGCGTGTCGGCCTCGCGCAGCTTGGTCATGGCATCGCGCTCGTCATCGGATAGGTTCGTGGGAACCTGTACCTTGATCTCGACGAGCAGCGCGCCCGTACGGCCACGGTGCTTAACGTCGGGCGCCCCCATCTCCTTAAAGCGGAACTTCTTGCCCGTCTGGGTACCTGCAGGCACTTTCAAACGGACCGTCGCACCGCCGGGCGTGGGCACGTCCACCGTGCAGCCGAGCGCCGCCTCGTAGACCGAGACCGGTACCTCCATGGTCACGTCGGCGCCTTTGCGCTTAAACAGCGGGTGCTCCTCCACATGCGTGGTCACGACCAGGTCGCCGCGCTCGCCACCGGCGACGCCATACTCGCCGCGACGCTTGTAGCGTAGCTTGCCGCCGTCGACTGCGCCCGCGGGCACCGAGACCGTAATGGTCTGCTGCTCGCCTGTCGAGGGAATGCGATAGGTGACCTTGTGCGTCACGCCGCGAAACGCGTCCTCGGCCGTCACATCGACGGTCAGCGACAGGTCGCCGCCCTTGCGAGCGCGGCTGCGACCCGCGCCGGCACCGGCAGCGCCCGCAGCCCCGGCAAAGCCCGAGCCCCAATCGCTGCCCCAGGCGCCGTTGCCGCTAAAGATGCTGTCGAAGATGTCGCCCCAGCCGCTGGCACCCGCGCCGGCACCGTAGCCGCCGCCATACGCGCCGCCTGCGCCCGGCATGCCGCCAAACATGAGCATCTGGTCGTACTCTTTGCGCTTCTTCTCGTCCGAAAGCGTCTCGTAGGCCTCGCTGATCTCCTTGAACTTGGCCTCGTCGCCGCCGGCGTCGGGGTGATATTTTTGCGCGAGCTTGCGAAACGCGCTCTTGATCTCTTTGTCGGAGGCGCTCTTGGATACGCCCAGGATGTCATAGAAGGTTTTGCCTGCAGCCATCGTAGCTCCTCTCCTGTTTTATCCGTCGCCCAGCGGGCGGCGGCTCATGCTTTTATATGGCACTAGGCCAGAAAGGGCCCCGGGTGTTGCCCCGGGGCCCTTCTCAATTACTCCTCGGTGCTCTCGGCCGTATCGGCCGCAGCATCCTCGGGCGCCGCTTCGGGCTCCGGTGCGGGGCGCTTTTCGCCACCGTAGGTCACCGTCACCATCGCGGAACGCAGGATGCGGTCCGCCATGCGGTAGCCCTTCTGGTATACATCGTTGACGGTCTCGTCGTACTGCGACGAGTCCTCGACACGACCCACAGCCTGGTGCTCGAGCGGATCGAACGCCTCGCCCTTGGGGTCGATGGGCTCAACGCCCTCGTGCGCAAACACATCGAGTAGCTTGGCATGCACCGCGTCGACGCCGTCGACGAACTGCTTAAAGTCGTCGGCAAGCTCTTGGCTGCGGGCATGGTCGATCGCACGCTCGATATCGTCGACCACCGGCAGCAGCGCAGTGACGAGCTTCTCGGTCGCGCGCTCACGCTCGGCGATACGCTCGCTGGCGGTGCGGCGACGGAAGTTCTCCCAGTCGGCCTGCAGACGGGCAGTGCGCTCGGTGGCGTCCTTCGCCTTGTCCTCGGCAGCCTTCTGAGCCTCTGCCGCAGCATCGAGCTCATTGCGCACGTCGGCAAGCTCCTTCTGGGCCTGCTCGAACTTGAGCTTAAAGTCGTTGTCGGCGGCTTCCTCACCGGCGCGGATAGCGGCTTCCACCATCTCGTCCTCGGTCATCGTCGCCTCCTTGTTGGAATCCTCTACCTGGTTCTCGACAGCCTCGGCGGCCTCGGCCTCGTTGGCCTCGGTATCGTCGACGGCCTCTACGGGAATCTTCACGTCCTTCTCCTCAGAGTCAACGGGGGCGGCCCCAACGGCAGCCGCCTCCGTGCGAGCTTTACGGGCGGACATGATTACTTGTCCTCGTCGTCCACAACCTCGTAATCGGCGTCGACGACGTCATCGTCGGCAGGCTGGGCGCCGGCGGCACCGTCGGTCTGCTGCTGAGCGTCGGCGTAGACAACCTGAGCCAGCTCGTAGGCCACGGACTGCAGGGACTCGCCAGCAGCCTTGATGGCCTCGACGTCAGAGCCCTCGAGCGCCTTCTTGGCATCGGCGATAGCGGCCTCGGCCTTGGACTTCACGTCGGCGGAAACCTTGTCGCCCAGCTCGTTGAGGGTCTGCTCGGTGGAGTAGCACAGGCTGTCGGTCTGGTTGCGGACCTCGACCTCTTCCTTCTGCTTCTTGTCCTCCTCGGCATGAGCCTCGGCGTCCTTGACCATACGATCGACTTCTTCGTCGGACAGAGCGGTGGAGCCGGAGATGGTGATCTGCTGCTCCTTGCCGGTGCCCTTGTCCTTAGCGGAGACCTTGACGATGCCGTTGGCGTCGATGTCGAAGGTGACCTCGATCTGCGGCACGCCACGGCAGGCAGCCGGGATACCGGTCAGCTGGAACTTACCGAGCGACTTGTTGTCGCGGGCAAGTTCGCGCTCGCCCTGGAGCACGTTGATCTCGACGCTGGTCTGGTTGTCGGCAGCGGTGGAGTAGACCTCGGTCTTGGAGGTCGGAATCGTGGTGTTGCGGTCGATCATCTTGGTCATGATGCCGCCCATGGTCTCGACGCCCAGCGACAGCGGGGTAACGTCGAGCAGCAGGATGCCCTCGACGTCGCCGGTGAGCACGCCGCCCTGGACGGCAGCGCCGTCGGCAACGACCTCGTCGGGGTTCACGGACATGTTGGGCTGCTTGCCGGTCATGGTCTTGACGAGCTCCTGGACGGCGGGCATACGGGTGGAGCCGCCGACGAGGATGACCTCGGTCAGATCGGAGAGCTTAAGGTTAGCGTCGCGCAGGGCGTTGGTGACAGGCTGCTTGCAGCGCTCGAGCAGGTCGCGGGTGATCTTCTCGAACTCGGCGCGGGTCAGCGTGTAGTTGAGGTGCAGCGGGCCGGACTGGTTCATGGTGATGAACGGCAGGTTGATAGTGGACTGCTGGGCGGCGGAGAGCTCCTTCTTGGCGTTCTCGGCGGCCTCCTTCAGACGCTGCAGGGCCATGGGGTCCTGACGCAAGTCGACACCGTTCTCCTGCTGGAACTTATCGGCCATCCAGTCGATGACGCGCTGATCCCAGTCGTCGCCGCCCAGGTGGTTGTCGCCCGAGGTGGACAGAACCTCAAACACGCCGTCGGCGAGGTCGAGGATGGAGACGTCGAAGGTACCGCCGCCCAGGTCGAAGACCAGGATGCGCTGGTCGGAGCCCTGCTTGTCCAGGCCATAGGCCAAAGCGGCAGCGGTCGGCTCGTTGACGATACGCTTAACGTTGAGGCCGGCGATCTTACCGGCGTCCTTGGTGGCCTGACGCTGGGCGTCGTTGAAGTAGGCCGGGACGGTGATGACGGCGTCGGTGACGGTCTCGCCCAGATACTTCTCGGCGTCGGCCTTCATCTTTGCGAGCGTCATGGCGCTCACCTGCTCGGCGGTGTATTCCTTGCCCTCGATGTCGACGACGGCACGGCCACCCTGGCCCTCCTTGACCTCATACGGCACGGTCTTGAGCTCGGAGGTGCACTCGGAGTACTTGCGGCCCATGAAGCGCTTGATGGAGAACACGGTGTTCTTGGGGTTGGTGACCGCCTGGTTCTTAGCGGCCTTGCCCACGACGCGATCACCGTCGGCACGGAAGCCCACGACAGACGGGGTGGTGCGGTCGCCCTCGGCGTTCACGATGATGGTCGGAGAACCGCCCTCGAGAACGGCCATTGCGGAGTTAGTAGTACCAAGGTCGATACCAAGAATCTTGCCCATTAGAAATTCCCTCTCTCTTGTGCGTTTGCACCGACTCGGCGGTCTGCCAAGCGGTCTTTCGGTTTGTCTTTCAGGATGTAGTGTATCCCCTTATGGACCGGAATATACAAAATCTAAGTCAATTCATATAAGATTTCTTATCACTTAGAGTTTAGGTTCTCGAATGCGCAGGTAGATGCGCTGATTGAGTTCTCGGCAAATCTATCGAGATCTATGTAGAGATGGCTGAGGTTTGGGCCGGGGGTGCTTGGGGCTGCTTTACGGAAAGCTCGTCCCGGTTTGAGCGTGGATTCCGGGTCGTAGTTTCCGTCTGAAGGCTCAACCGGAAACCGTATCCCGTTTTGAGAGCTGATACCGGGTCGTAGTTTCCGCTAGCGGGCCCAACCGGAAACTGCGACCCGTTTTTCGACCAGATAACGGGATGCGCTTTCCGAAAGCCCACTCAATTGCTCAATAATTCGAGTCACCTTTAGCTAACATCTGCACAGCTCACCAGCCTCACCTGTGCGTTTCTTAGTAAGCCTTGGCATACTCGGCGAATGGTATGAAGATGCCGGCCAGAGGGTATTGCAAACGGTCGCTCACGTGGTATGTTTTTGCCCGAATCAAACCGGCGCGCATCGCCTGTAGCGTCGGTCAACAGAGAGGAAACTACCATGGCTCATCCCGTAATTGATGCCGACGAGTGCATCGCTTGTGGCGTTTGCGTCGACTCCTGCCCCGCTGGCGTTCTGGAGCTCCAGGACGTCGCTACCGTTGCTGACGAGGACTCCTGCGTCGCCTGTGGCGCTTGCCAGGACGCTTGCCCCGCCGGCGCGATCACCGAGATCGTCGAGGAGTAACAACTCCCCCACTTGCACACTCACAAGTACACCGTGCACAAAAAAGGAGGCCTCCGCATCGCCGCAGAGGCCTCTTTTTTGTGCGGATAGCTAATTTGGCACCGTCGCAGGTTGAGCATAAGTCAGCGAAAACGCCCCTAAGCGAGCAAGGTGACGTGAAAGAGGAGGGAAGCGTACTTTTTTACGCGACCGACGATTGAACGTCAGATTGCCGCTTAGGGGCGTTTGCAGCATCGGCTACGATAGATCGTCTTCGTAGGGCATCAGGTCTGCCAGATAGCCCTTCTCCTTGAGCATAGCCTCGATCTCGTCGAGGGCTTGCTCATCCTCTGCCGCGATGCGATGGAAGTGATAGCCGCTCGTCACCGTTAGTAGTGGAAAGCTCTTGCCGCTCTCGATATCGTGCAGGTAGCGCTCAACATCGCGACGATTGCGGATGTCCAGGTCGGCCGTGATCTTACCGTACACGCGGTGGTTGACGATTACGTTGAGCACGGCGCCTCCGGCGTCGACGATACTCGTGAGCTCATCGCCTGTCTGCTCCACGCTATGGCGGACCTTGACCAGGCGCGTGGGCACGGCGGGGCTGCTGGGGGCCTCCTGCAGCACGTAGCCGCGATTGGTCGCCACGATATCGTGCCCATCGGCGCGCAGCAGGGCGATGTCTTGCACGACAACCTGGCGGCTCACACCCACCTCGCGAGCAAGCGTACTGCCGGAGACGGGGTCTTTGGCTCGCTCGAGCACGCCCATGATGGCACGGCGACGCTCGCGGGCGTCCATTATTTACCGTCCAGCAGACGCAGGTGCTTAAGCGAGAGGTCGAGAATCGGCGCAGAGTGCGTCAACGCTCCCGAGCTAATAAAGTCAACGCCCAGGTCGGCAAGCGCACGGATATTGCTGGCATCCACGTTGCCCGAACACTCGGTCTTGGCGCGACCGGCAATAAGCTCAATCGCGGCAGCCATGTCATCGTGGGTCATGTTGTCGAGCATGATGATGTCGGCGCCGGCCTCCACGGCCTCGCGTACCATGTCCAGGTTCTCGCACTCGATCTCGACCGTCGCGGTAAACGATGCATGGGCGCGCGCCATCTCGATCGCACGCGTCACGCCACCGGCGGCGTCGATGTGGTTGTCCTTGAGCATGACGGCCGTCGACAGATTGTAGCGGTGGTTGCTGCCGCCGCCGATCTCGACCGCGGCCTTCTCGAAGACGCGCATACCCGGCGTGGTCTTGCGCGTGTCGACGAGCACGGTCTTGGTGCCCTCGAGCGCCGCAGCCATCTGGTGCGTATAGGTAGCGATACCGCTCATGCGCTGCAGGTAGTTGAGCGCCACGCGCTCGCCCGAAAGCAGCACGCGTGCATCGCCGCGTACCTGGCCCACATGGTCGCCGGCGTGCACCTCGTCGCCATCGGCAACATCAAACAGCACCGAGCTCTGCGAATCCAGCAGCTCAAAGGTGCGAGCGAACACATCCAGGCCCGCGATGATGCCATCGGCCTTGGCGATGAGCTCCACCGTGGCGGGACGCGCCGTGGGGCACACGCTCGCCGTGCTCACGTCCTCAAACGTAATGTCCTCGCGCAGAGCCTGCAGAATCAGATCATCGACGACGAGCTTCATGGTAATGGGGTTCATGGTCTACTCCTCCACGGCCTGCGTGCCGGCGGCACGGGCCAAATCATCGATTGCCAGGGTGTCGGCGCTCAGGGCGCGATGACGGCCATCGAGCGCGGGCTCGCCCGCCTGCTCCACGGCGAGCGACTCGCCGGTACGCATGTGCCACGCGGCGCGACGACCCCAGACCAGCGCCTCGAGCAGGCTGTTTGATGCAAGGCGGTTCTTGCCGTGAACGCCGTTGCAGGCCGTCTCGCCGGCGGCGTAGAGCTCGGGCATCGAGGTGCGGCCGTCCTTGTCGACCCACACGCCGCCCATAAAGTAGTGCTGCGTGGGTGTGACGGGGATGGGCTCGTCCAAGATGTCGCGGCCGTCCTCCAGGCAGCGTGCGCGAATGTTGGCAAAGTGTCCGGTTACCACGTCGCGCTCAACGGGGGCAAAGCTCAGCCACTCGTGCTCGGCACCATCCTGCTTCATCTGCTCGCGAATAGCGGCAGCGACCACATCGCGCGGCTGAAGCTCATCGGTAAAACGCTCGCCGGCGGCGTTGAGCAAAATCGCGCCCTCGCCGCGGCAGCTCTCGCTGATCAGGAAGGTGCGGCCCGGCTGCGGCGAGAACAGTCCTGTGGGGTGAATCTGCACGTAGTCCAGGTGCTCCATCTTAATGCCGTGCTCCTGGGCGATGTAGCAGGCATCGCCCGTGAGCTGCGGGTAGTTGGTCGAGTGGTCGTATACACCGCCGATGCCGCCTGTCGCCCACAGCGTGTGGCGGGCATGGATCTTAAACGGCTCGCCGGCATGCACGCCATCGGCGGCATTTGCCAGCTCGTCGGCGGGGCGAACCGAGTTGTCCTCGTCCACGGGAACGGCGACGACGCCGAGGCACGCCGTGGCGCCATCACGCTCGCCCGTCAGAATGTCGGTCATGGCCACGTGCTCCAAAATCTGCACGTTATCCAGCTTGCGAACGGCCTGGAGGAGCTTGGTCGTGATCTCCTTGCCCGTAATGTCGGCATGGAAGGCAATGCGCGGGCGGCTGTGCGCACCCTCGCGGGTAAAGTCGAGGCTGCCGTCGGCCTTGCGCTCAAAGTCCACGCCCATGGCCAGCAGGTCGTTGATGACCGAACGGCTCGAGCGGATCATGATGTCGACGCTCTCGCGGCGGTTATCGTAGTGGCCGGCGTGCATGGTGTCCTCAAAGAAGGCGTCGTAGTCAGAGCCTTCGGGAAGCACGCAGATACCGCCCTGCGCGAGCATCGAATCGCACTCGTCGACAGCGCCCTTGGAGAGCATGATCACGCGCGTGCTCGTCGGCAGATTGAGGGCCGCGTATAGGCCCGCCACGCCGCAACCGGCAATGACGACGTCGCACTCCATGTCGGGGCATTGTTTGGTTTCCACAGGAATCCTCTCCCTTGTAATGTGGCATAAGGGATGGTCCCTCATGTCACATCGTTCTAGCGAGCCGCGTATTCGAGCATGCGGTCGAGCGTGAGCTTGGCCTGGTCGGCGGCCTCATCCGACACGCCGATCTGCACCTCGCCCTCGCCCGTCTCCAGGCAGCGCACGAGCTTTTCGAGCGTGATGAGATCCATGTTGACGCAGGTGGGCTGCACCGCGGGGAAGTAGAACTTTTTGCCGGTGCCCTGACAGCGGCGCTCGAGCTCGTAGAGCACGCCGCGGACCGTCACGATGATGAACTCGCTCGCGTCCGACTCCTCGGCATACTTGATGATGCCGGCAGTGGAGCCGATGTAGTCGGCCTCGGCCAGGACGTCGGCCTTGCACTCGGGGTGCGCCAGCACGAGCGCGTCGGGGTGCGCCTCCTGTGCGTCGACAATCTGCTCGACGGTGATGATGTGATGGCGCGGGCAGTAGCCGTTGTTGAGGATGACGTGCTTTTGGGGCACCTGCTCGGCCACAAAGCGGCCCAGGTTTTGGTCGGGAATGAACAAGATGTGCTGCTGCGGCAGCTCGGAGACGATCTTGACGGCGTTAGAGCTGGTAACGCACACGTCACTCCAGCTCTTGATCTCGACCGTCGAGTTGACGTAACACACCACGGCCAGGTCGTCGCCATATTCGGCGCGCGCCGCGTCGACCGTCTCGTGCTTGACCATGTGCGCCATGGGACAGTCCGCGCCCGGCTCGGGCAGCAGCACGGTCTTGGTGGGATTGAGCAGCTTGGCGCTCTCGCCCATAAACTCCACGCCGCACAGCACGATAGTCTGCTGCGGCAGGCTCTTGGCGAGCTTTGCCAGGTAGAAGCTGTCGCCGACGTAATCGGCAACGGCCTGGACCTCGGGCGCCACATAATAGTGCGCCAGGATCACTGCGTCACGTTGGGTTTTTAGTTGCTGAATGGCCTCGACGAGCTCTGCGGTCACCAGTGCCGCGCGCTCCGTTGCCGTCGTTGCCGATGCCAGGCCGGCCGCGATATCGCGTGCAAGCTCCGATGCATCCATGTTCGCGCTCTGTGCCATCAAGGCCCCTCTCTTTTGGCGAATCTTGGGGCTTTAGTATGACACCTGGCTTTACAGCTGACAAGACAGCTGTAAAGCCAGGTGTAAAGTTGGAATAAGGATTCAATCTTGGGGCGGGTCCATTTTCGAACTGGCAAGCTGAGGACAGTCGAAAATGGATCCGCCACACGGTTCGAGCGGCCCGTTTTATCTTAGTCCGAGAGGCGGTGGGCATAAAAGCGGGTCCGGATCGCTCGATCCGGACCCGCTGGGAGCTGGTGCGCGGTTAAGCGCGGCGCTTCATGATGGCCCACGCCAGCAGCAGGACTGCCACACCGGCAGCGAGTACGGCACCCGCAACGACATAAGTGCTGTCGCCGGACTCAGGCAACGCCTCCTTGCTAGCCCTCTTCTTAGGCTTGGAAGTCGTAGTCGTGGTGGTCTGGCCAGGAGCGGGCTTGGCAGCCTCGGCAACGGTGAAGGTCGTCTCGGCAGTGCCCGTAGCCGAAACCACGCTCAGCTTGTGTTCGCCCACGCCGAGCGTATTCAGGAAGCTCGCCTTGAGCGTCACGATCGTAGAGCCCTCGGTGAGCACGTAGTTCTCGGCGGCGACCTCCTTGTCGTCGACCAGCACCTTCTGGAAGTACCTGAGCGGCGCGTTGGAGCGAAAGCTCAGGTCCTTGGCTGCCTCGACCACCATCGTCTGACCCTTGCCGTCGGTGATCTCGGGCGCCAGAATCGCGATCTCCTCAGTCTTGCCCTTCTCGTGGCAGACGGTGCACTCCTGATGCTTCTCACCCTTGGCCTCGACAGTCGCCGGCCAGTCGACGACCCACTCAAAGGTGTGCTCCGCCTTGTCGATGATGTCGTCGCAGCGGCAGTTATGCCAGTGGTTCTTGGCATCGCGTGCCCAGCCAGAGCCGTCGGGCTCGTGCTTAAGCACGCCCTCGACCGTCACGTTCACATCGCCCTCGACATCCTTGAGCTCATAGGTGCCCTTGGCGGAAAGCTTAACGGCCTTGCCGTTGACCTTGACGGTGTAGTCCTTGCCCGCAAAGTACGCGCTGTCGATGCCCATGGTGAGTGTTGCAGTCCCGTGCCAATCGAGCTCGGTTGCCGTCGAGGTGAGCGCGTAGCCCACCTGATTGCTCGGCAGCGTCACGACCAGCTTGGGACCGGCCGCCACGGTAACCTCGGTGGCGGAAGAAGCGTCGTGGTTGGCCTTGGCCTGGTAGCGCACCTCATACGTGCCGGCGGCAAGACCCGTAAGCTCGGCCGTGCCCTCGTCCACCGCCTGATACTTGTCAGCACCCTTGGCACGCCACTCCATCGTCGCGTCGACGCCCGTGATCTTGCCGTCACGCTTGCCGCTCACGGTCTCGGCCGCAACCTGGACCACCGGCGCGCCCTGCGCGGCGTTCTTGATGGAGAAGTCGCACGTCAGGCCTTCGGCGGGAAGCTTGTAGTTACCCGCGTCGTCGCCCGTCAGCTCGGTGATTTTCGCCGTGTAGGTGCCGGCCTTGACCTTGGCGCCGTCGACGTACGCGGAGACATCGTCACCTTCGATGACATTGTGGAGCTTCGCCTGGGGGCAGTGCTCCTCGCCGTCGTAGGTGAACCCAGTAGTGGTGTCCCACGTTACGGCAAGCTCGCGCTTACCGATCGTAAAGGTGCCGTCCTTGAACGTGATCTTGTAGTTGGAGTTGGCGCCCTCAGGCTGCGTCAGGTGCAGAGCATAGCCACCGTCGTGCACGCTGTCGTCATCATCGCGCTCAATCTCAATACCCTGAAGGCTCTCGCCCTCAACGAGTTCGCCGGATGTGATCGCCCACGTAAACACGGGATCGGCCTCGCCGTAGGTTTTGGAGGCGTCCTGGGCGGTGACCGTAATCGCGCGCGGTTTGACCTCGAGCGTGACCTCACCCTCGGCGGTCGCACCGTCAATCGTCACCTGGTAAGCAACGGTCAGCGTGCCGACGTCCTTAATCTTGGGGGCCTCGGGGGACCAGTTCTTGCCGTCGGTGCTGTACTGGGCCGTTGCGCCCTCGGGCAGGCTCGTCGCGTCGACCGTGTGATACGCACCGTCGTACTCGTCGGAGTAGCCCTTGATGCCGAAGGCGGGGATCTCGACAAACTCGCGCTCGTAGCGGCACGTCTTGCAGCGCTCATGCTTGGAACCGGGCTTATCAGCCGCAGCGGCCTGGTCGACGACCCACTCAAAGTCATGCTTTGCGCGGTCAACGTCCTCCTTGCCACAGGTGCAGGTGTTCCAGTGTTCGGCGTCGTTGTGCTTCCAACCGCTACCGTCGGCCTTCTTGGGGCCGTCCTTGACCTCAACCGTCAGGGCCTCAGAGGCGTTATGGTTACGGTCGGCCTTAAGGCGAACGCTGTATTTGCCAGCGACGAGGCCCTTAACCGACGTCTCGCCTTCGGCAATCCACTGATAGTCGCTGGCGGCCTCGGCTTTCCATTCGTAGGTGTTATCAATCCCGTCGATGCTGCCATCCGCCAAGGCATGCCCGGTCGCGGCCGTCGTCTTGACGTCCTTGGGAGCGGCCTGATCGGCGGGAGCGATCTTAATCTGGAGCTCACCCTTCACCGGCACGTAGTCGGGTGCGGTAATACGGTACTTAATTGTCTCGGCGCACACGTTGCCATAGATATCGCGCGTGACATTGGTATAGGAGGGGATTCCGTCTTCGTACAGCGAGCCACCATCGACGCTATATTCGATCTGCATGCCCTCGGGGGCGTTGTCGACCGTCACCGACGGCGAGTGAGCCTTGCCATCATAGGTGCCGTCAAAGCCCTTGGCCTGAACATTCTCGAACTGCGTGCCGTAGATGCTCCAGTAGAAACTCTGACCATAAGCAAAGTTGCCCAAGCCCCACAGCCAGGTTCTATACGTACCGGGATCGGTACCGTCCCGATCTCCACGGTCTTGATCGAACTCATAGTCCACACCCAACCTGAGGTCAACCGTCTCACCATCTACCGTTGTAGTCACCTTAAATTGCGGAGCGATCTTCTCACCCGTCCACTTGAACGCTGGCAAGTTATTCTTGACTGTGTCGTTATTGAGCACCTCGACCTTGCAAGTACTTAGCTTAATTCCATCGATCTTGAACACGCGCTCGAGCGTAACATCGCTCTGTCCCTCGATGGCAACCGTCGCCACCACGCGATAGACACCCGCATCGCACGGCTGCGACCCTTCCATCTCGATGCCCACGGTGTCATTCTCATCAGCGCAACGGTAAAAGCGTGCACTCACAATCGTTACCTTGCCCTGGGCTACAGCGTTGTCCTTTTGAGACGGCTTGGTCGTAGCAAGCACGGCGTCGCGCTGCTTGCCGTTGTAGGTAAAGCTCAGGTCGCCGCTCTTGGACGACATCAGCGAGATCGTCTCGCCGTCCCTGGAGTAGACACAGTGCGAGGCCTCATACTGTCCGTTGCACCTAGCCGCGATGCTGTACCCATCCTCGTTGGCGGAATAGGCCCACTCGTGCTCGTGCTTGCGATGGATAACCTTGACGTTGCCATCGGTAACGTCGTATGCAAGGTCGGCGTTGGCAAGCTTGAGCCTGCTCGCAAGATCCTCCTGCGAAAGATCGCTCGTGACAAGGTTCACATACTCATAGTAGTAATACTGCTTATTGGACTCGGGATCGAACTTGGTATCGTCGACAGACAGGACGGCTTCGCCCGTAAAAGACTTATCGACATGAACCGCCTTACCGTAGCTACCGACATCGGACGCATCGACACCCTTCGCCTTGGCCGTAGTGACCTTCGTGTTGCCAGCGAGCGTCACAGAACCAAGGGCGTAAACTGCGCAGCGCTGCGAGTCCTGAATGTCGAGTCTTTGCCCGTAATCACTGTAATATGGAGACACGTATGAATCGTCGATAGTCGAGCTCTCGATGGTGCAAGAAGCGTCTTTCGCCACCGCAATGCCGCTCGTCATATGCATCTTGTAGCCAAAATACATGTATTCGCAGGGGCCATTCCACGAGGTCGTACTCGCACTTGGCTTAGATTGAATGCTGCAGTTCTTCACCGACAAATCAGCATTCCTGACAACAATATTGCCCGAATGCACATGATTGTCCTCGACCTTCAAGTAGTCGCACGCGATCATTGACTGGTAATTGTTTTCGAACTTGCAGCCGTTCAATTTCACGCGGGGCTTGGCGTTTCTTCCGACCACGCTCAAGGCGCCAACGCAGTCGTCGGCGTTGTTCCTAAAGGTACAATTGGTAAAAGTTGCATCGACCGCAACATGGGAACCACGAATAGTCACCGGAGCAGGGGATGCTGTGTAAGTGCTCTTGTCGTTGGAGTAACTACTACGGCCGTTCTTTACACAGTTCCAATTGCTAACATTCACGTTCGTGAAGCCAACCGTCTCTCCTCTGCCCATGGTTCCGTACAACATAATTGCTCGGTCGCAGTCACGGTCAAGGTTTGAGACGAGCGTCAGATCCTTCACGGTAAGGTTAAGCTTCTGGCCAGTATTCGGCTTATCGGCGACATTCCAGTCCTCGCTATCGCCCAAGAACGTCTTGCCATTGCAAACGACCTTTGTCGCGTCACCCGAGTCGCCGATGAACTCGACGTACCCACCTGTGACCACAAAGAGTGGCCGCCTGTAGTACGTCTTATTACGCATGTCGGTCAGCGGACCGCCCAGATATCTGTCATTACTAAAGTACAGGCGGGTGGGATTCTCCGCAGTGCCACCTTGGACTTTGTAGTAATCAATATCTACCTGGCCGGTAAGGACATAGTTCTTGCCAGCCTCGAGCACTACAGGCTTATCCTTCTCGTAGTACGACAGGCCGCTCTTCGACCTCACAGGAAACGTCGCTCCCTGAGGATACGCCTCCGCTACCGTAGGCGTGGCGAGCGTCGTCGCCGCGCCCCCAAGCGCCAGCGCTGCAGCCAGCACGCAAGCAGCAAGTCTGCGCATCCCCATCTTCTTCCCCCTCATCACAGCTCCCCTTACCCCTATGCTTTCGCAATGTTCGTTATCGCTTGGCGCCGGCGGGCGGCCTGACTCCCCGTCCGACCGCCGGCATCGATTGACATGTGTATCCATGGAGTATTGTGCGGCCGTCAAAACTGACGCCCTGCCGCTCAGCGTGAGTTGCGCACCGTGGGGCGCAAACGGAGTGTTCCTCCGCGGGCGGTGCGCACCCAATGTGGCAAAATCGAACTACTAAGGGGGCCCGAATGCTCAAGATCATCGCCTGCGACGACGACGTCGCTTTTCTAGATAGACTGCACCGGATGATCGACCGCTGGTCGACCGAGACGGGCACGGCGGTCGACGTTGCACTCGTCACGCGCGGCGAGGACCTGCTGGCCCGCCATGCCGCATCGCGCGCCGACATCATTCTGCTCGACATGATCATGCCACTCGTCAACGGCATGGACACCGCGCGGGAGTTGCGCCAATCCGATACAGCCGTGCGACTGGTGTTCCTCACCTCATCGCCCGAGTTCGCGCTGGAGTCCTATGAGGTCCACGCCTTCGACTACCTACTCAAGCCCGTAACGTACGAACGCCTGGCGCAACTGCTCGACGATCTTTCGAGCATGCGACCTGACGCGACCGATGAGCTCGTGACCAAAACCTCCTTTGGATACCATGCCCTGCGCCTGTCCGATATCGAATACGCCGAGGCCCGCAACAAGCACGTGGTATTCCACCTGCGCGACGGGCGCGACATCGAAGCGCTCGAGCCGTTCCGCAACATCGAGGACCAGCTGGCCAAAAACGCGAACTTCTTTAAATGTCACCGTAGCTACCAGGTCAACCTGCGCAATATCGACCACTTTAACCGTACGGATATCGTCATGCGCTCGGGCGCTTGCATCCCGCTGGCGCGCAGCTGCAAGCAGGGTTTCCAGGATGCCTACTTTGCGGCACGGTTCGAGAGCGGGAGGCGCTAATGCTCCCCGCGGCCGAGATGGTACTTTGGGCAATCCACCACGCAACGACCCTGCTTTTTGGCGTTTTTGCCTCGGCGGCGCTCTGCGGTATCGAGATCAACCGGCGTCATGCGCTTGAGCTGGTGATGGTCGGCGCCGTAACCGGATGCGCATTCGGCCTCGCCAATGCCGTCGGCGGCGAGCTTTTCGCCCGTCAGGTATATCCGCTCGTCGTGCATCTGCCGCTCGTCATCTACCTGTGCGCGCGCTATCGCCTGAGCCCGCTGCTCGTTATGCTGGGCGTCACCAGTGCCTATCTGAGCTGCCAGTTCAGCAACTGGATGGGCATCGCCGCGCTCGCCGCCACCGACTCGCAAATCGCGTACTACGCGGCACGCATTATCACCACGGCCGTCGTCTTTGCAATCCTGCTGCATTGGGCCAGCGACATCGGTCCGCGCCTGGCGGTTAAAACCCCCACTGAGCTCGAGATTCTGCTCATCCTGCCGCTCGTCTATTACATCTTTGACTACGCCACCAACGTCTACACCACGCTCTTCCACTCGGGCTCCGTGGTGACGGTTGAGTTTTTGGCGTTTGCGCTTTGCGCGTTCTACCTCATGTTTCTTACTGTGTATCTGCGCGAATACGAGGCAAAGGAAATCGCCGAGCGCGAGCGCTGGATGCTCGCGACCCGCGACAGCGCAGCCATCAAGGAGCTCGAGGCCTGGCGCCAATCTGGACGTGAGCTTTCGGTTCTCCGCCACGACATGCGGCACTTCCTGCGCGGCCTTGCGGCTTTGATCGAGGAGGGCCGCATCGACGAGGCGCTCGAGCGCATCGACGAGCTCTGCGAGACAAACGACCGCACCGCTGTGCGCCGCTACTGCGCCAACGACACGGTCAATATCGTGCTTTCGTCATTTAGCTCCGATATCAGCCGAAACGGCATCACCGCCGATTTGCGCGCCGCCGTGCCCGAGAGCGTCCATGTAGCCGACGTCGATCTGTTTAGCGTACTCTCAAACGCCCTGGACAACGCCATCGTCGCCGCAAGCGCCGCTCCCCAGGGCAATCGATTTGTCGATCTGGACCTGCGTTGCGAGGACGGACAACTGCTACTTTTGGTTTCCAACACGTTTGGGCGCCCGCCGCGCATGGTCGACGGCATGCCCGTGGCCGAGCACACCGGACACGGCTTTGGAACCAGGAGCATTAAGCTTGCCGTCGAGCGCATGAACGGCAACTGCCAGTTTCGCATTCACGGCGATCGGTTTGAGTTTCGCGCAGTGATGTAAGGGCGCGACAAGTCGGCGCCGCGCTCGACCCATCAGGACCGCCTTGCCGGCGCCAGTCCGCTACAGCGGCGCGGCGGCCGGGGTCAGCTGCTTGATGTAGGCCCACATGCGCTGCTTGGCGGCCTTGTCGGTCAGCGCGGCCTCAAAGCCGTCGAGCGCGAGTACGCGACGACCCTGCACGTGGGCGACCAAGCCGGGCTTGAGCATGGCGGTATCAAAGTCGTCGATCGCCACGAGCATGTCTGCGTAGGTCTCGCGCATGGTATCGGCCGCGCGATCGTCCAGCAGCAGGACCGCCTCGGGATCCAAGGCCTCGAGCGCCTCGCGGAACAGCTCGCACGGCAGGTCCTCGCCTGCCGCAACCGCTCCGTCGCCCGCGCCGGCAACACTTGCCAGCACGCAGAAATCCTCGGGCGCGTAACCGATGGCGCCGAGCGCCTTACGCAACGCGGCGCCGTCTGGACCGGCAGCCAGCTCGCCACCCGCACGCTCGGCATCGTCTAAATCACCTTTTACCAGCACAATCGGCGAGCACGCGTTGCCCGCGATACGCACGCCGCGACCCGCGAGCGATGCGAGCTCCTGCTCGGCCGCCTGGGCGATGGCCTCTTTTTTCTGGCTTTGTGACGTGGGCATGCGCTCTCCAATCGTTTGCATGCCCACCATTATATAAAAGAGCCGCCCGCGAGTGGTTGCATTGCGGGCCGTTGGGTATAAGCACGGTCGTACTGAGTTTTACGCGGCAGAGCCGCGTCGCACTATGGAGGTCACCATGGCTGACATTAAGCAGATTACCCTCGAGAATTTCGATTCCGTCGTTAACGGCAGCCTTCCCGTGCTGGTTGATTTTTGGGCATCGTGGTGCGGTCCCTGCCGTTCGCTCTCGCCTATCGTTGACGAAGTGGCCGACGAGCTGGCCGGCAAGATTACCGTCGCCAAATGCAACGTCGACGACAATCAGGACCTGGCCATGAAGTTTGGCGTTATGAGCATCCCCACGCTGGTTGTCTTTAAGAACGGCGAGGAAATCGACCGCTCCGTCGGTGCGCTGCCCAAGGCCAGGCTGCAGGCGCTGCTGGAGAAGCACCTGTAATACGCCGGTCATGTGTTGCCGTCCATGAGTGGTTTTGTGCCGCTCGCCGGAGAGCCGGGTGTTGCGCCCGCGACCACGGATAGTATGGTAATCACAAACAGCCCCCAGTGAACGGGTGCGGGTCAGACGGACTCGCACCCGTTTTCTTATGCGGCGATGCGTAAAGCGGGCGTAGTAGAATCTGAACCACTGATTAGACCCGTACAAAAGGAGATTTCCCATGCATGACGTCGGAATGAACATGAGCCAGCTTGCCATGAGCGTCAAGCAGGTCGACGACACCATTGAGCTCGCCCACGAGTGGAGCCATCAGCTGCTGCATGCGACCGAGAACTTTGACATGGAGCGCATTGGCGCCAAGCTCGAGGCCGCCATGGCGGCGCTCCACGAGGCGCACGACGCACTCGAGGGCTACGAGGAGGCCATCGAGGCCGACCATAACTCCGTTGGCTCCGTAAAGCTGGTGTAGCGTGGCCGAGCACGAGCACGCCTGCGAGCACGAGCATCCGCACGGGCCGACCGGCGACGCGGGCTGCCGCCTCAGCGGCTCCGCCTCCGAGCTGGTCCGTTTTTCGGTCACCGCTCCCGACGACCTGTTGCGCCGCTTTGACGAGCAAATCGCGCGCCGCGGCGACGTTGCCAACCGCTCCGAGGCCGTGCGCGACCTGATTCGCGCCTCCATTGCCAAGGAGCAGATGCGCACGCCCGACGAGCAGGTCATCGGGTCGCTCACCATGATCTATGACCACCATACCGGCGATCTGACGCGCCGTCTGGACGAGGTGCAGCACGACTACACCGACGAGATTGTCTCGACCATGCACGTGCATCTGGACCACCACAACTGCCTGGAAATTCTGGCGCTCAAGGGTCGCGGCGAGCGTGTCTACGAGCTGGCTGACCGTCTGCTGGGCCTGCGCGGCGTTAAGCACGGCGAGCTCACCTGCGCCGCCACCGAGCAGAGCCTGGGGCTGTAGCGGGCCTTTGCGCGGCGCACCTGCCAAGAAGGGACAGGTTTGTTTTGGCAGGTTTAACGTTTTACCTACCAAAATAAACCTGTCCCTTTTTGGTCGGTTTTGACGAGGGGGAGCCACATGCGGCATGTGCATATTCATGTGACGGGCATTGTGCAGGGCGTTGGCATGCGGCCATTTGTGTATCGCGAGGCCATGGCGCACGGCATTTGCGGCTGGGTGCTTAACGCGGGCGATGGCGTGCATATCGAGGCGCACGCCCTAAGCGAGGCGCTCGACGAATTTGTCGCCGCGCTTTCCGAGCATGCGCCAGCGGCGGCTCGTGTGGAGCATGTCGAGGTTATGGACCTAGCGCCCGGCGACTGGGACGCCGCCAACGAGCGGGGCTTTCGCATTGTGGCATCGCAGGATCAAACCGCCCACACGACGCTCGTCTCGCCCGACATCGCCACGTGCGACGACTGCCTACACGAGCTGTTCGACCCCGCCGACCGACGCTTTCACTATCCCTTTATCAACTGCACCAACTGCGGACCGCGCTTTACCATCATCCGGTCGCTGCCCTATGACCGAACGGCCACCTCGATGGATTGCTTTCCCATGTGCCCCACCTGTGCCGCAGAGTATGCCGACCCGCTCGATCGGCGCTTTCACGCGCAGCCCGATGCATGCTTTGATTGCGGGCCGCACATTACGTGGCGCGAGGCCGGCGAAGCCGCCGCGTCGCTGACCGTCGGCACCACGCGCAAGACCAGCGACGCCATTATCGACCGCTGTGTTGAGCTGCTGGCCAACGGCGGTATCGTCGCCATCAAGGGTCTGGGCGGATTTCACTTGGTATGCGACGCCTCCAACGAGAAGACGGTAGCCGAGCTTCGCCGCCGCAAACGACGCAGCAACAAACCGCTTGCCGTTATGGTACGCAACCTTGCAGATGTTGAGCGCCTGTGCCATGTCAACGACGTTGAACGCGGCTTGCTGGCCGGCAGCATTCGCCCCATCGTGCTGCTGCGCCGACGTGCCGTTTGCGAGAGCGGCGGCTCCCCCAACGCGCTCGCACCGTCCGTCGCGCACAACCTTCCTGAGCTTGGCGTTATGCTCCCCTATACACCGCTTCAGCATCTGTTGCTTGCCGCGGCAGAAGCTCGCGGCATGCACGCGCTCGTCATGACCAGCGGAAACCTGAGCGAGGAACCTATCGAGACCGATGATACCCTTGCATGGGAGCACCTTGTTGCCGCCGGCATCGCTGACGCGCTACTTGGCAACGACCGTGCGATTCTCTCGCGCTACGATGATTCCGTGGTGCGCGTGGTCGGTGGGGTCGCCATGCCCGTTCGCCGCGCTCGCGGATATGCACCCCAGCCGCTGCCGTTGCCGGCGCTCGACGGCGCTCCGTCCTGCGTGCTCGCCTGCGGGCCACAACAAAAGGCCACGATTGCACTCACGCGTGAAGGGACGAACGGCGAGGCAACCTGTTTTATGTCGCAGCATATCGGCGATGTTGAAAACGGCGGGACCTTCGATGCCTGGAACGCCGCGCGCACGCGCTTGGAAGATCTCTTTGACTTGGCGCCCGCCGCCTTGGCCTGCGATCTACACCCCAGCTATCTATCGAGCCAGTGGGCGCGCGAGCAGGCGCGAAAATGCAATCTGCCGCTCGTCGAGGTGCAGCACCATCATGCGCACATCGCGAGCGTAATGGCCGAGGCGATTGCCGCGGGCCAGCTTACAACCGACGCGCGCGTCCTTGGCATCGCCTTTGACGGCACCGGCGCCGGCACCGATGGGACCATTTGGGGCGGCGAGTTTCTTGTTGCCAGCCTTGGCGACTTTGAGCGCGCCGCGCATTTGCGCACCTGGACGCTCCCCGGCGGGGCGGCCTCCGTGCGCGACGCCCGCCGCAACGCCTTTGCCCTGCTCAGTGAGCTCGGCCTGCTTGAACATCCGGGGGCCGAGCGGCTCTTGGACGGCCTAGACGAGCAAACACGCAGCGTGACGGCAACGATGATCGAGCGGAACATCAACAGCCCACGCACGAGCAGTATGGGGCGTCTCTTTGACGCCGCCGCTGCAGTTTTGGGCATTTGCGGGCAGGCAACCTACGAAGGCGAGCCCGCCATCGAACTCGAAGCCGCCGCCTGGCGCGCGCTCGGTAGCAAAATTACCCATGTTCCCGGCGATAAAGACGGCTGTTCCGCATCTGACCCATTGCGACTGGACAGTTTGTTCAGATTTGTATTAAAAACAGACCCTCTAACCAACGGTTTTGGCTCAGATTACCCCGAAGAGAGCTCTCCAGGCACCTCATTTGCGGTTAATTCGCCCGCCGGATACCCCAAATCAACCCATTCGGGGCCCTCGCAGACGATTTATACCACCCATTACCACTCTAAAAAGTACAAATCTGAACTAACTGTCCAAGCAACCTCGAGCAGGTCTCTCGTCCTGGGCCCCAGCTCACTTTTTGCGGCGCTTTTGGAGGGAACCAGAGCCAGTGTGCCCGCCGACAGGCTCGCACTCGACTTCCATGTCGCCGTCGCGCGCTCCTCGGCACGCATCGCCAGCGAGATCTGCACCCGTGAAGGCCTCGATACCGTTGCGCTCTCGGGCGGTGTGTTCATGAACCGACTTCTGCTCCAGCTCCTCACCCGCGAGCTCAAAAGCGCAGGTCTTACTGTCCTTATCCCCCATACCGTGCCCGTCAATGACGGCTGCATCGCCTACGGTCAGGCGGCGGTCGCAAGCGCTCGTCTTGCGCAGATCGCATCGCAGTAGCTCGCTCTCGCACACCGCTGTGCCCAGCCGTCTCACAGGCGTAACGCGTTTGCCCGCGAACCCCGCGAGCGCTACCATCAACTGATGGATTATTGAGCGCCTATCCAGCGCAAAACGTATAAAAGGGGAACAATATGTGCCTTGCCGTTCCCGGCAAAGTAGTCAAACGCGACGACGGCCTCAAGGCCACCGTCGACATGATGGGCATCGAGCGCCCCGTGTCGCTGCGACTCGTGCCGACGGCGCAGGTTGGCGACTATATTCTCGTGCACGCCGGCTTTGGCATCCAGATCGTCGACGAGCAGGAAGCGCAAGAAACGCTCGAGCTCGTTAACGCCATGACCGAACTGGCCGAAGAAGACCAACTGGCCAGCAATCCGGCCGAGGCATACTAGTGGCGGCCGGACAGCCGGTGCGCTCCGGTATCGACTTTTCGGCATTTCGCGACCCCAAGCTGGCTCGCGAGCTCATCGAACGCATTCGCGGTCTTGTCGACGACCGTACCATCAACCTTATGGAAGTCTGCGGCACGCACACCGTGAGCATCGGCCGCTATGGCTTTCGCTCCATTATGCCGGCCGGGCTCAAGCTGCTGAGCGGCCCGGGCTGCCCCGTCTGCGTTACCGCCAACCGTGACATCGACCACGCGATCGCGCTCGCCAACATAGACGGCGCCATCATCACCACCTTTGGCGACATGATGCGCGTGCCCGGATCGTCCACCTCGCTCGCTGCGCAAAAGGCGGCAGGGCGCGATATCCGCATCGTCTACTCCCCACTCGATGCGCTCGACATTGCCGAGCAAAACCCCGATCGTCCGGTCATTTTTATGGGCGTGGGCTTTGAGACTACGACGCCCACCATCGCCGCTGCCATCTTGGAGGCCGAGGCGCGCGGGCTTTTGAACTTTTCGGTCTATTGCGCCCACAAGACCACGCCGCCGGCGTTGCGCGCCATCGCCAACGATCCCGAGACCGCCATCGACGGCTTTATCTTGCCGGGCCACGTCGCCACTATCACGGGTTTGGCGCCCTTTAGCTTTTTGGTCGACGAGTTCGATACCCCGGGCGTGGTCACGGGATTTGAGCCGGTCGACATCTTGCAGGGCATCTGCATGCTGGTCCAGATGGCTGTCGAGGGCAGGCCCACGATCGACAACGCCTACCGCCGTGGCGTCAACGCAGACGGCAACCCCGTGGCGCGACAGCTGGTCGAGCAGGTGTTTGAGCCATGCGACACCACATGGCGCGGGCTGGGGCCGATTGCCAACTCGGGCCTTTCCATCCGACCCGAATTCGCGCGCTTTGATGCCCGTGCTCGCTTTGACGTGCCCGTTGAGGCGACGGTCGAGCCGCGTGGGTGCCGCTGCGGTGACGTACTGCGCGGGGCCATTACGCCGAGCAGCTGCCCGCTCTTTGGCCGCACTTGCACGCCCGAGCACCCCGTCGGTCCGTGCATGGTGAGCTCCGAAGGCAGCTGCGCGGCGTACTACCGTTATCGCGACTATTAGGTTCCGCCGTTCTAACGAGCGGCGGACTGGTCGACGCTGCGCCTCACCCATATAATTCCACCCTCGATTGGAGTTTTGGATATGTCCCGTACTGCCACCGATAGCACCGTCCTGTTGGGCCATGGCTCCGGCGGTCAGATGATGAAACGCATCATCGATGAGGTCTTTTTGGATGCCTTTGGGGCGCCCGAGTTGCTCGAAGGCAACGACGCCGGCGTCGCCGCGCTGCCCGCGAGCGGGCGCATCGCCATGTCGACCGACAGCTTTGTAGTCTCGCCGCAGTTCTTCCCCGGTGGCAACATCGGCCGTCTCGCCGTGTGCGGAACCGTCAACGATGTCGCGACCTCGGGCGCCAACATGCGCTACCTATCGTGCGGCTTTATCCTCGAAGAGGGCTATCCCATGGATAAGCTCCGCCAGATTGTGCAGACGATGGCCGAGACGGCGCGAGAGGCGGGCGTGTCCATAATCACGGGCGACACCAAGGTGGTCGAGCGCGGCGGGGCCGACGGCGTCTACATCAATACCGCCGGCGTGGGCGAAGTGCCTGCGGATGTGGCGCTCAGCGGTGCAAACTGCCAGCCTGGCGATGTCATCCTGGTGTCGGGCACACTCGGCGACCACGGCATCGCCATCATGAGCCAACGCGAGGGCCTGGCGTTTTCGAGCACGATCGAGAGCGACGCCGCGCCGCTCAACCACCTGATTGCCGACGTTTTGGCCGCAGCGCCCGGCACGCGCTGTTTCCGCGACCCCACGCGCGGTGGCCTGGCATCCACACTCAACGAGTTTGCCCAGGCCAGCGGTGTTGCCATGGAGATCCACGAGGATGCCGTGCCCGTGCGTCCCGACGTGCAGGCGGCGTGCGAGATGCTCGGCTACGATGTGCTGCAGGTGGCAAACGAGGGCAAGATGGTCGCCGTGGTGCCGGCCGAGCAGGCCGATGCGGCTCTAGCCGCCATGCGTTCCGCCCGCTACGGCGAGAACGCCGCCATCATCGGCCGCGTGCTGCCACTTGGATCGGACGCCCGTCCCGCCGTGCGCGTGCGCACCGGCTGGGGCTCGACCCGCATCCTCGACATGCTCGTGGGAGAGCAGCTGCCGAGAATTTGCTAGGGCGGAATCGCATGAGTGGCGCGATGTCACCTGATATCCCTGGAGATGTTCAGATTCCAAGCACACCCAACGCGTAAGCCCAGTATTATGGGGTGCGTTTTGAAACCCAATGACGGGAGCTTTCATGGCAGCAGCTTTTTCCCATGTGATCTTCGATCTGGACGGCACCATCCTCAACACGCTCGAGGACCTGGCAGCCGCCGGCAACCATACCTGCGAGGCGCACGGCTGGCCCACGTTTGCCGTTGACGAGTACCGCTACAAGGTGGGAAACGGCATGCTCAAGCTGGTTGAGCGCTTTATGCCCGCCGAGTACGCGGGCGACGGCCGTATGTTTGAGCAGACGCTTGCCGAGTTTAGGGCTTATTACGGCGAGCACAAGGAGGACCACACCGCCCCCTATGCCGGCACGATCGAGATGCTCGACCGCTTGCGTGCCGCGGGTGTGCAGCTTGCCGTGCTCACTAACAAGGACCACGTCTCGGCGGCTCCGCTTATCGAGAAGTATTTTGGTTCCGAGCGCTTTGCGCTGGTACAGGGCCGTGTCGATGCATTTCCGCCCAAGCCCGAGGCACCCGTCACGCTGCATGTGATGGAAGAGCTGGGCGCCGACCCGGCGACCACGCTCTACGTAGGCGATTCCAATGTCGATATCCTGACCGGCCACAACGCCGGTCTTAAGAGCGCAGGCGTCAGCTGGGGCTTCCGCGGCCGCGCAGAGCTGGAAGCCGCCGGCGCCGACTACGTGGTGGACAGCCAGGCAGAGCTCGCGGCGCTGGTGCTGGGCGAGTAACGCCAGCGCTGCTCAACCCAGCCGCCGCAATGCTGTTGCGCGGAAAGTAGTCGTTGGGGACGTTCTTAAACGGCTGGTCAAACAATGGCAACGTCGCAGGTAGAGGACGGACAGCGAGCGACGTCCAGGACGAACAAGTTGGCATGAAAAGGGCGAGGCATAGACCTTCTGGTCATGCCTCGCCTTTTGAATGACAAATTGTCGTCCTGGGCGGCGCGCAGCGTCAACTGGTTACGCGGTTCGTAGAACCGCGTAACCCCCTAGTTCATCATCGCATTCATCATCTCGGTGGTTGCGGAATCGTCGGCAGACCACTCGTTATCCTCGTTGGCGGAATACTTAAAGGTGACCTTGGTGTCCTTGGTCTGAGCGGCCTTGGTCACGTCGACCATCACCTGGCCGGCCATCTTGTACAGCTCGTCCTCGGAAGGCATCGTATCGAGTGCGGCGATCTTCTCCTGATACTGGGTGGCGAAATCTTCGACGATCTTGTTCATGGACTTGCAGGTGATGGTGACCTCGGCGGTCGCGGTGCCCTTGTCCTCATCGACCGTCACATCACCGATCTTGTAATCAAAACCCTCGAGATAGCTCTTGGCATACTCCTTGGGATCGATGCCCAGCTGCTCAAACTCGTCGCCCGAAGCCTCTTCCAGGCCGGAGAGGAAGTCATCGCCGCCGTTCTTGATCTCGTCAAACTGGCTCGTAAGGTCGTTGGTGATGAGCTCCTCCACCGAAGGCCCTCCGCAGCCGGAAAGCAAAACCACGCACGCGACCAGGGCAGCCATCAGGGGCGCAAGCAGCAGCTTCTTTTTCATGACATTCCTCCAAACAAGCGGCGCTGCGTTTCCCGCGCAGCGCACGTCGTAACAGTAGGTCCATATTAGCGGCTCCGTTCAACCCCCTACGTCGCAAAAGCGCAGGCGGCTCAATTTGACGAGTGAATGGCCCATAAAGCAAGCCCCCTGCAATAAAATGCGCCTGCTCGGCCTATTAAAAAAGGGTGGCCGGATAACCCGACCACCCTTGTGCATCTTCTGGATGCCGCAGACTACTTGCGGACGACCTTAACGGTGGCGTCACCGGCGGCGACGGCAGACTCGGCCTCGACGGCGAGCTCGACATCGGCAAACTCGGCGGTGTTGGACACGGCCACGACGACGCAGTCCTTGTAACCGGCGGCAGCGATCTTGGTACGGTCGATCTTGAGCAAGGGCTGGCCGGCCTTCACGACGTCGTCGGCCTTGACGAAGCCCTCGAAGCCGTCGCCATTCATGTTGACGGTATCGACGCCAACGTGCACCAGAACTTCGATGCCGCTATCGGACTGCAGGCCCACGGCGTGACCCATGGTGACGGTCACCTTGCCGTCGCAGGGAGCGTAGACCAGGTCGTCCTCGGGCCACACGGCGCAGCCCTTGCCCAAAACCTCGCCAGCAAAGACGGGATCGGGCACGTCGGCCATCTTGATGACCTTGCCCTTGACGGGCGAACACAGCACGTCGGCGCCGGCAGAAGCAGAAATGGAGGCCGGAGCAGCGGCAGCCACGGGCTCAGCCTTCTTCTTGAACATATCAAACAGACCCATACGTTTTCTCCTCTTGATTAAGCGCAACGTTATGCGCATACCTATGGTGATTATAGTGCCAAATGGCCAAAATGCTAAGGCGAGGGCCCGAATCACAAGCCCTTCCAAGCCCTTCCAAAACCCTTTCCCCAGTGGCACTCATATTGTCGATTAAGCCTCGATAAGCCCCGGGTGAACAAAAGCGTTCCAGATGCCGTCGTCATCGACGTCGGTGGTCACGTAGTCGGCGGCCGGTCCGGCGTTCGGCGGAACGCCGGAGCTCAATTATTCCAAGCCCTCGGTGCCGTTGGACTTGATGATCTTCTGGTATGCGAAGAAGCTGTCCTTGCGGCGGCGCTCGTAGGTACCGGTGCCGTCGTCGTACTTATCGACGTGGATGAAGCCGTAGCGCTTGCGCATCTCGCCAGTGCCGGCGGAAACCAGGTCGATGGGACCCCACCAGGTGTAGGCTATCAGGTCAACGCCATCGGCAATGGCCTCGCCCATGGCCTTGATGTGGCTCTGCAGGTAGGCGATGCGATACGGGTCATGGATGGAGCCGTCCTCCTCGACCTCGTCGTAGGCGCCCATGCCGTTCTCGACCACCATCAGCGGAATCTCGTAGCGGGCGTAAATCTCGTTGAGGGCGATGCGCAGGCCCAGCGGATCGATCTGCCAGCCCCAGTCGGTGGACTCCAGATAGGGATTCTTGCCGCCAAAGGTCATGTTGCCCTCGGTCATCTCGTGATCCTTGTGGGTGCCCACGGTGCCGGACATGTAGTAGCTAAAGGTGTAGAAATCAACCTTGCCGTCGGCGATATCCTGCAGGTCGCCATCCTCCATCACGAGCTCGACATCGTTCTCGGCCCAGAAGCGCTTGGCATAGAACGGGTACTTGCCGCGCACCTGCACGTCGGAGCAGTACCAATTCATGGTATTCATCTCCTGCTGCGTGGCGAATACGTCGGCCGGATCGCACGTGGCGGCATAGGAAAGGATGAAGCAGTCCATGTTGCCCATCTTAAACTGCGGGTAATGCTCATGGGCATAGCGCACGACGCGGCCGCTGGCGACAAACTGGTGATGCAACGCCTGCATACGAGCCTGCGGCGTGGTGTGGACCGCCGACGCCGGACCCTCAAAGCCCTGAATCATGCTGGTCTCAAAGAGGTTGCCCATGTCCTGAGTACCGCAGTTGATCTCGTTGAAGGTGAGCCAGAACTTGACCTTGTCCTGATAGCGGTCGAAGACGGTCTGGCAGTACTTCTCAAAGAAGCCGATGAGCTCGCGGCTCGCCCAGCCGTTGTATTTCTCGACCAGGTGATAGGGCATCTCGTAGTGCGAAAGGGTCACGAGCGGCTCGATATTGTGGGCGCGCAGGCAGTCGAAGACGCGATCGTAGAAGGCGAGGCCGGCCTCGTTGGGCTCAGCGTCGTCGCCGTTGGGAAAGATACGGCTCCAGGAGATGGACATGCGGAACATATTGAAGCCCATCTCGGCGAACAGCGCGATGTCCTCCTCGTAGTGGTGGTAGAAATCGATACCGTCATGATTGGGGTAGAAGCGGTTGGGGTCGATGTCGGTCGTAATCTGACGCGGCTCCTTGTAGCTGCCGCCCAAGAAATGGTCGTCGACGGAAGGACCGCGGCCGTCCACGTTCCAAGCGCCCTCAAACTGGTTGGCAGCGGTGGCGCCGCCCCAATAGAATCCCTCGGGGAACTTGATGTTTGCCATGAGCATCTCCTTTGCATCGTGGGTCGATAAGCCGAGTATCGCCCACGCGCGGGACGGGCAGAAGCGGGCGCACCAAACCCGACACTTCTTTTCGCCCTTGCGCCCCGTCACCGCCCCGCCCCTGACACTTCCTGATACCTGCCAAAAAGGGACAGGTTTATTTTGGCAGGTTTTATCTGGGCAAACGCCGGCGGTAGACGGCCGGCGTGCAGCCATAGCGCTCGGCAAACTTTTTGTAGAAGAAGCTCATGTTGGCGTAGCCGGCCTCGCGTGCCGCGGTTTCGGCAGTGGCGCCGGCGTCGAGCAATGTTGCCGCGCGTGCCAGGCGGCTCTCCTGCACGAGCTGCATAAACGTGCGGCCCGTCTGCCGTTTGAGCAGCGCGCTTGAGTAGTTGGGACTCAGATGCAGGTGGCGAGCTACGTCCTCGAGCGTACAATCGCAGGCATGGCGCTCGATGTAGCTCACGGCGGCCGCGACCTGCGCCGAAGGCAGCGTGGGCATGTCCGCCTGCAGCAGCGATGTCTCATAGCTTTGCATAAGTTCGACCAGCAGCAACTCAAACAGCCTCGACACGATCTGGGGACTCGCCGCCGTCGGCTCCAGAAGCTCGCACAGCATCTCCTGCATATATCGGCGCACGCGGCGGCTGTTGCCCGTGCGGAAATGCACATGACCGCGGTGGTCGGTTTCGTCATTGAGGGCATTAATGAGGAACTGCGAGACGGCGCTTGACGGCGACAGGCTCTGCTCTAGGCTGCGGTGCAACATCACCCGCGAGATGACGATGCTCAGCATAATGTCATGCTCGCCGAGCTCGCCTACGGCATGCGGACAGGCCGCGTCGAGCAAGAGCACCTCGTTTTGGGCAAGCGTGAGCCGTGCGCCGTTGACGACCTGCGGCGCATGCCCTCGATAGACATAGCTGATTTCGACATAATTGTGCACATGCTCCGGCACGGGGTTAAAGCGCGAGTTGCGCACGATTGACAGGCCCTCAGGCATGCCTTCTTGGTGCAGGGCTCGCGTCGGGTCACCGATTTTATGGATATGTTTTTCACCGTTATTCTGCTGATGACCCGAGCTGAACGCATCGTTCCAGTCATAGCGGGTGCCTGCGCAGTAAGCGCGCTCGCTGTCGGTCAGCTTGAGCAAAAGATTGTCCAAACGCGCGATATCCATAGCGCCACCATCATTGATTTGGTCATATTCTGCCGTGGTTTTGATATTAGCAGGAGTGTGCGCGCGACGTACTCTGACTTCAATCGATTTAAGAGGTTTGTTTTAGAGGAGTGGATATGGCGGCATACGACAACCATGTGCTTCCGTTCTTGTGGCTCAAGGGCGAGGCGCGCGAGACGATTACCGAATACTTAGAGCAGATTGCCGGGGCGGACATCCACGAGGTCTGCCTCGAATCGCGCACGCATCCCGAGTTTTGTCGCGACGGCTGGTGGTCCGACCTGCGTTTTATCATTGGCGAGTGCAAGCGCCTGGACTTGAAGATCTGGCTGCTCGATGATGCCCACTTTCCCACGGGCTACGCCAACGGCGCGCTTGCAGGCGAGGATGTAGACCCCGCGCTCAAAAAGACCGTGCTTAAGCATCGCACGGTAACGGTCGTCGGTCCCCAGCCGTCCACGACCATTAAGCTCGGTAATCTTATGGATCCCACGGAGCGCTTTGTGGGCACGGCGACTTTCGACGCCGGCGGGGCACCGCTCGACCTTGAGCTCGCCGTTGAACAGACCGAGGACGGCACTCCCGTCCGCCTGCGCTTTGACGCTCCTGCCGGCATCACCACCCTCGAGCTCTACGTCACCAGCCAAAAAACCGGCTTTCGCGATGAGTACATCAACATGGTCGACGCCGATTCGTGCCGTATGCTCATCAACGCCGTCTACGAACCCACGTTTGAGCATCTGGGCGACGAGTTCGGCAAGACCATTCTGGGCTTCTTTACCGATGAACCGGGCTTTATGAACGAGAAGGGTGCGACCCTCGAAGACGCTTCCACCAGCAGCTTTATTGGACGCGGCGATATGGCACTGCCCTGGTCGGATGAGCTTGCCCGCCGCTTGCACGAGGAGTTGAGCGCGAGCTGGCTTGCCGAGCTCCGCGGCCTTTGGACGCGCGACCCCGCCGGCGCTCGGGTCCGCCACACCTACATGGACATCGCCACGCAACTCTACCGCGCGTGCTTTGACGAGCAGATTGGTGACTGGTGCCGCAAGCGCGGCGTCATGCACATCGGACATGTGATTGAGGACAAGAGTTGCCACACGCGCCTGGGCCAGGGCGCCGGACACTACTTCCGCGCGGTCGCCGGGCAGGATATGGCGGGCATCGACGTTGTCATCAACCAGCTTGCCCCCAGCGTCGACCACGGACGTTACAGCTACTTCCACGGCGCGTGGAACATGGAGTTCTTTACCTACGCGCTCGCCAAGTTGGGCTCTTCGGCCGCACGCCTCGACCCCAAAAAGCAGGGGCGCTGCATGGCCGAGGTCTTTGGCGCCTTCGGCTGGCACGAGGGCTTGCGCGAGATGAAATGGATCGCCGACCACATGCTCGTCCGCGGTATTAACTGGTTTACGCCGCACGCGTTTAGCATGGCGCCCTTCCCCGATTGGGACTGCCCGCCGCACTTTTACGCACACGGCAACAATCCGCAATGGCCGCACTTTGGCCAGCTCATGAGCTATATGAACCGTACGGCAACGCTGCTTTCAGGAGGCTATGCCATGCGCCCCGTTGCCATCCTGTACCATGCCGATGCCGAATGGGCCGGCAACGCCATGCCTATCGAGCGCGTGGCGGCAGAGCTCACGCGCGCGCAGATCGACTTTGATTTTGTGCCCGCCGAGGCTTTTGAGGATGAGAACCGTTACGAGGTTTCGATTGCCGACGGATTACTTACCGTAAACGATTGTCGTTACCAGGCGTTTGTTATGCCAGGAGCTTCATTTATTGGCGCTACGACGGCGGAGGCAGTGAGACGCATGGCGGATGCAGGCGTTATGGTGCTTGCCGTCGACGAGGTGCCCGGCACATTCTACGATACCGATGGCGCGGTCGAGCTGGGAGGGCTCGTCGCAACGCCGCTCGCCGATGTCGCCTGCGCGCTTGCAAGCGCGGGACTACAGACCGTTGTGCCTGACACACCGCAGCCTTGGCTACGCGCACTTCGCTACGAGCGGGTGGGCGAGACCTACGTTATGCTCGTCAACGAACACCCACGCGAGCGCATCGACTGCACGGTTGCACTTGCGACAGGCGAGCGCCTTTGCGGCACGCGGCTCGACCTGCTAAACGGCGCCGGGCCCGTTGCGTTTGACGGTGCGTTGGAACTCGCACCCTTCGAGAGCTGCATCGTTGTTTTGGAAACGAGCAGCGAGAATGCGTCTGGAGACGGCGCAATCGACGCTGACACGTCGCTCGGCCTGCGCATCGAAGGCCCATGGACCGTCGCCCTCTCTCCTGCCGGCAGCAATGGCGCCTTTGGTGAATCACGAAAGCTCAAGCACCTGTGCGACCTTACAGCCGATCTGTTCACCGGCACCTGCGGCACCTACCGATATCATGCGTCGTTTGAGCTGACCAACGATTGCGCCGACGCCACAATCGACCTGGGAGACGTCTACGAAACCGCGACGCTCACGCTCGATGGACGCCCGCTCGGCACACGCATCTGCCCGCCCTATCGTTTTGCCGCCGGCGCACTTTCCGCCGGTGCGCATGAGCTCACGATCGACGTCATCAACACGCTCGACCATGCGATCCCCGACATTTTCGCCCTCACCGAGCCCGTCGCCCCCAGCGGCATCCTCGGCCCCGTTACCCTTTGCGGGCAAAACCTGCCAAAATAAACCTGTCCCTTTTTGGCAGGTTTGGCGAGTGTGGGAGTTCGCATGGATATCAAACGCAAGATCACCGAGGCGCAGGGCCTCACCCCCACCGAGCAACAGCTCGGCATTGCAGCCCTTGCCATCGGTCAGGACATCCGCGGGCTTTCTATTAAGGAATTTGCCGCTCGCACCAACGTTTCGGTCGCGAGCGTGCATCGTTTTTGCAAAAAGCTCGGCCTCGAGGGCTTTAAGGATCTCAAGGTCGAGCTTATTCGCTTGGCAACCGAGGCGGGAAACCGCCGCGACGTGGACATCAACTTTCCCTTTGATGCTACGTCCAGCCCCGCGCAGGTCATGGAGCGCATGGAGGGGCTTTACCAGACCACGCTGGCCGAAACGCAGGAGCTGCTCGACCCCACGCAGCTCGACCACGCCGCCAAGCTCATCGCGAACGCCCGACAGGTCGACATCTACACGGGCTCGCACAACCTCTATCCAGCGGGAATGTTCCGCGACCGCCTGCTCTCCGCCGGTAAAAGCGCGACGTGCCACAACGGTGTCGAGGCCCAGGTGCGAACGGCGCTCGCCTCGGATCCCGACCATGCGGCAATCGTCATCTCCTACAGCGGCCTTGCCCCCAACCTCAAGGATATCTTGCCGATCCTCAGCAGTCGGCATGTCCCGGTCATCGTCATCGGCACGCCTTATTGCGCGCGCATTCACCCCGGCTTTGCCGCCTACCTTACGGTGAGTGACCACGAGAGCATGACGCATCGCATCACGCAGTTCGCCAGCCACATCGCCGTGCAATACGTGCTCGATTCGCTCTACAGCAGCTACTTCGCCAAAGACTACGCCCATTGCTCCGAATTCCTGGAGCGTTCGTTCCCCTATACCCGCCTGCCCGGGCTTAAGTAGTCGTTTAAGAACGTCCCCAATGACTACTCTGGCAACGGCAGCGAGCGGGCCGCATCCGGAGCAAGGCAACGCCGCAGGTAGAGGACGGACAGCGAGCGACGTCCAGAGCGAACAAGTTGGCATGAAAAAGGCAAGGCATAGACCTTCTGGTCATGCCTTGCCTTTTGAATGACAAATTGTCGCCCTGGGCGGCGCGCAGCGTCGGCCGGTTACGGCGTTTGGTACAACGCCGTAACTACTCCTGTGCTCCGTACTGCTCGTAGTAAGCGTCGATGGCGGCCTTAAGCTCGTCATCGATGACGACCTTGCCGTCGATCTCGTGGTTGTAGAGGGTCTCGACGACCTCGGCCATGGAGACGATGCTCGCGACGGGGAAACCGTACTTGGCCTCGATCTCCTTCTGAGCGGTGGTCACGCCACCCTTGCCGACCTCCATGCGGTTGAGAGACACAATCAGGCCCTTGATTTCGACGTCGGCGGCAGCCTTAACCTTGGGATAGGTCTCGTCGATGGACTTGCCGCTGGTGGTAACGTCCTCGACCATGACCACGCGGTCGCCGTCCTGGGGCTCATAACCCAGCAGGTTGCCCTTATCAGCACCGTGGTCCTTGGCCTCCTTGCGGTCGCAGCAGTACTTGACCTCCTTGCCGTACAGCTCGTGGTAGGCAATTGCGGTCACGACGGCCAGCGGAATACCCTTGTAGGCCGGTCCAAACAGCACATCAAAGTCGTCGCCAAAGTTATCGTGGATGGCCTGGGCGTAATACTCGCCCAGCTTCTTGAGCTGATAGCCCGTCACGTAAGCGCCGGCGTTCATAAAAAACGGGGACTGACGGCCGCTCTTGAGCGTAAAGCTGCCGAACTTAAGAACGTCGGACTCAACCATAAACTTGATGAATTCTTGCTTGTAAGCCTCCATGCGGGCTCCTCTCGTAATCGCGTACGTGCCCTCCAGTTTAGCGCAGGCGAAGCGTCGATGCGGGTGCGCTTTGGAGCCACATCCCCCCGTTAGAGTAAGGAACTGGGCGGCGCCTCATACGCTAGTCCTTGGGTGCCCAGGACCAGAAGAAGTTGATAAGGGCCACACGCGAGTCGGTACCGGTCTTTCTGTTGATCGAGGAAATGTGGCGGTAGAGCGTAGAGCGCGAAAGGAAAAGCGTTGCGGCAATGTCCTGAACGCTCCGATCCGAAACGACCAAGGCCTCAAGAATATCGCGCTCGCGCTCTGTAAGCCCAAAGGTGGTGACGAAGGCATCGAGGCGTTCATCGGGCGTGGGCTCCGCTGCCTCCACAAGCGCGGGGTCGGAACATGCGGGCGCAAGATCTCCACCAAGATTGTCGGCAGCAAGCGCCAGCCCGTCCTGCATCACGGCATCATCGGCCCGTTGCCCCAACTGTCCCAACAGCGTAATCGCAATACCCACAAACATCACGAGTGCCGCGCCGACTGCAGCCAGCACGTTTTGACTCGAGATAATCGCTACCGCCGGCGCTGTCACGAGCATCGAGCACACGTTATTGACGACGCGACCCATGCACGGCCAAAAATATGACCAGCGCGCATAGAGCGAGATAGCGGCGAATTTTGTGGTAAAGAACACCACAAAGAAGCCCGAGCCCAGATAAAAGATGATCGTGGCAGCAAGCTCGTTGCCGCCATTGCCATCGATGATGAGCACAAAGAACGAAAGCGTGGACAGCATGGCGACACATGTCATGCCGATATTCATATACGAACGGCCGCTCAGGTCAAATAGGGCGCCGGCGGTCAACGAACTCGCAACAAGCAGCAGGCGCGGCCAATCACCCAAATCAACGGCTCCGGTAGCATGCAGGGTTGTGAGGCCCGCGTTGAGAGCGGCGAATACGCCGGAAAGATACGCCGTCGCCACGGTCAGGCGAACTACGGCGCGGCGGAATGCCGCCTTTGTCTCGGGCTCGTCATGCCACTTGGCGCCATATTCCAAAGCATCTACCGAAAGCCCGGCAGCACTGGGTTCAAAGTTGGGATCGGACTCATCGCGCAGTTTGGCGCGTCGGGCACCGTGAAGCAACGCCACCTGCGCGACCGCACCGACGACCAGAACAGCCTGCTGAGGAATGCCGGCAGGTATCACCATATGGTTGAAGACCTGCACCAGAACGCCCATGGCGTAAGAAAGTGCGGCGGCGCGCGCCAAGCAGGGCGTCCGCGCAAAGCGCCGCGCAAAGTTTGCATGGGCAGTCGATCCGCAGTAGCCCAGCGCGCAGCACGCCACCAAACCGCCGGCGATTACCACCTCAGTCCGAACCGCCATAATCAACAGCAGGAATGCCGCCACCAGCAAAACACCCGTAACGTCACTCGTTGCATCGATGGCATGGGGACGGCGATAGTACAGAACGGGACGTACAAGAAAGCCAATCACACTCGCGCCGAGGACAAGGCTCTCATAAATAACGACCTCGTTCGGAGACACGAACTCGGCCATGCGCACATCAAAGAGATACTCGCACGCCAAAAACGTGAAGAAGAACAGAGCCAGGCATATAATCTCCTGAATGCCCCGACGCAGACATGCGGTTGTGTCTCCCGTGCCTCTCATGGTTAACCCCCAGCCGCTCAATTGTCTGAAATCAATTTTAATACAGAACCAGTCTCAATATCGAAGCCAGGCTCGAAATGCCGCTCATTTCGAGCCCACCGTCCACATCACGCCGCGATTTTGAGCCGCATGGACCAGAAGGGACACGCGAGACCTCTAGCTCGGCTAGGAGCGTCTCCAACTACCACTCATTTAAGTACGTCCCCAATGAGTGCGACGGAATGGCTCCCTTGGCAGCATAAAGCTGTCATGCAGGAACCATTCCGTCGCAGCCTCATGAAAGGGACTGGATTGTAAATGTTGGAGAAGAGCCGTTAGCACCCGGGAGCCAAGATCACCAGCGCGTCGTGCTCAAAGGGATGCTGAGCCACGCGCACGGTACCGTCACCGTTGTCGCGAACGGGCAGCTTGGCGATGCGCTTATCCTCCATGTCGAGAACCGTCGCCGTCCAGCCGCGCGTGCCGTCGAGCTTAAACTTGAGCGCCGTAGTGCGCGGCAGGTACGTGACGACGCGATCGCCAACGCGCGCCACACGAATGGCCTCGCGCGCGTCATCGAGCAGTTCCTGTGCCGGAACCACGGCAAGTGCGTCGTCGCCAGCCGTAGCGCCCAAGCCGGCAAGCACATGCTCGATCGCGCCAAAGTCCCAAACACCCGCAAACTGCAGGCACTCCTGCCAGCGGAACGGCATGTCGAAGCCCTCGCCCAGCACCGAGCCCTGGCTCTTGCTGGTCTGCCAGTTCCAAACGCCGTGCGCACCATAGGTCACGCCAGCGCTCGCACCGGCAAGGATCGACGACCACACGCTCGCGCGGCAGTCCTGCGCGGTGAAGCGCCAGTACACATTGCGCGACGCACCCATCTGCTCGTAACAGGGCTCGGAGTTGACCATCGGCTTTTTAGGGTAGTTGGCGATAAAGTCCTGCGGCAGGTGCCAGGCCTCGGGCTGGCCCTCGTAGTTATGGCCGGGCTGGAACATGTAAAAGTCCAGGCGGTCCAGGTACTGTGCCGGAATGGTACGGTTGCCGCGGTTGATATGCATGGTGCGCAACGCCTCGGGCGCGCGCTTGATGACCTCGTCGAGGGCATCCTCGTAATAGGCTATTGCCTCGCCGCTGGTAAAGTCGGTATCGCCCGTCACCACGTAGACGGGGTCGAACTCGCCCAGGTTCTCGACGACGCGGGCAACGTGGGCACGAACCTCCTCGCGCGGCATAACCTCGGCACCGCAATGCTCAACGATCTTGGCGCCCCAGGTTCCGGGCACGTAGTTGCACCACATAAGCACGAGTGCCGGACGAATGCCGTGCTCGACGGCAGCGCGACACATGGCAGCGGCGCGATCCCAGTACGCTTGGTTGGGGCGGGACCAAATAAAATGCACGCCATCCTCGCTGGCATAGGGCCAAATGCCCAGATCGGGGCAGCAGCGATCCCACTGCGGCAGCGTGTTGATCTGCAGCACGTTCATGCCCTGCTCCGCGCGGCGGGTCAGATAGTAGTCCCAATCGGCCTCGGTAATGCTCGTAAACGCGCTCCAGCACGTATCGGCAAACCAAAAGAACGGCTTGCCCTCGCACAAAAAGCCATCCTGACGACCGTTGACGGTCAGCTTTCCCAAACTCATCTGCATGTCCTTTCGTTTGATAAAGGAATTGCGAACCGGCAGATTCTTTCGCGGTAACCCCGCGCGAAAGCCCCTGGCGCTTAGCAAGCCCCGGCGAGCAGGCGCCACGCGCCCCCAATCAGTCTACCTTGTAAGAAGGGCCCCGCCGGGCTTGCGCCTGACGGGGCCCTGTCGTGTAGGTAAGGTCGTATGTGACCGAATGGTTTGGCCTTAGGCCTCCATCTCGGCGAGCTCCTCCTTGGAGAAGCCAGTGACAAAGACGACGGCAGCGGCGATGGCAAAGGAGATTGCCATACCGACGATAGCCCAGACGGTGTTCATCTGGCCACCCTGCAGGTAGTTGGTGAAGACCAGGAAGTTGGAGGCACCGCCGGCCAGGTAGTAGGTAACACCCATGAGGCCGGAGAACACGGCACCGATGGCACCGCCGATGAACATACCGAGCATGGTGCGGCGGAAGCGCATGAGGATACCGAAGAGTGCGGGCTCGGTGACGCCGCCGGCGATGGCGGAGATGACGTAGCCCAGAGCAAGACCCTTCTCGTCGGGGTTCTTCATCTTGAGGAAGGCACCGAAAGCGCAGCCCCAGACGGCGGCCATAGCGCAGTTGGTGGAAACGAAGACGAAGGGATCGTAGCCGGCGGCGATGATCTGAACCTGAGCGAGCAGGATGACGGGCATGTGCATGCCGCAGACCACGAAGAGCTGCCAGAAGGCGCCGAGGACGGCCATGACGATCAGGATGCCGATACCGCCAAGGTCGGCGAGACCAAAGAGGGCGTTGGCAATCAGCGTACCGAGCTCGTTGCCGATCGGGGCAAGGACGATGAAGGCGATGGGGATGGTGACGATCATGGTGCAGAACGGCGTGAAGACCGTGGACAGCACGTCGGGCATGACCTTCTTAAAGAACTTCTCGATGAAGTAGAGGACCGGCACCGAGAGGATGATCGGCAGGACGGACTGCTGGTAGTTGGCAGCGGCGATCTGGATGCCGTAGACGGAGATGATTCCGCCACCCTCCTGAGTCGCGACACTCACGACGGACGGGGCCATGAGAGCGCCGCCGAGGAGCATGCCCAGAACCGGAGAGGCGCCGAGCTTCTTAGCAGCGGCATAACCCAAGTAGATGGGGATAAAGGTAAACGTGGCCTCGTACAGGGTGGTGTAGAGGAACGTGTAGGTCGGATCGGTATCGGAGATAACGCCGAGCATGGTGGGACCAAGAACCGCAGCGATGGTGCGGAACAGACCGCCGGCCATGAGCAGCGGAATCAGCTGGGTCATGGAACCCGACAGGTAGTCGAGGATGATGTTGGGCAGGTTCTTGATCTCGAACTTCTCCTTAGGAGCGTCGAGGTTCTCGTCGACCGCGGCACCCTGCTTGACGCCGGACATGGCGACGAACTCGGCGAGCACCTTGGGCACGTTCTGGCCAATGATGACCTGGAGCTGGCTGCCGGCGAACTGGCAGCCCAGAACACCCTTGACCTTCTTGATCTTCTCCACGTCGGCCTTGCTGTTATCCTTGAGCGTCAGACGCAGGCGCGTCATGCAGTTGGTGGCGACGGTGACGTTTTCCGCACCGCCCACGAGCTCGAGGACATCGGTGGCAATCTGCTTGTTATCTACTGCCATGGGACCCCTCCCCATATCATCGTGTGTCTACCCGTTTGGACGTAGGCACGCCTTTGGCCCGGCGGCTATAACCCCTTACGGCTGCCGAGCCCTTGGATACGCTGTCGTAAACAATCTGTTTACTGAACGTTTACAGCACTTAGTTTACACGCAGCGTTGAATTTGTGGCAGTTTTGCCGTTTGCAGTCCGGTGAACGGTAGGAAATCGGGGGTGAACGTAATTGAATGCCGAGGCATTACACATAGTGCCATTTATTTATAAATGGTCTTTTACGTGGGATTTTATATAATCTGGCACCTCAATGCCTTGTTGACTCATCAACAAAAGCCCTGCTAGATAGTAGTAAACAAGTGTTTAGTAGTTCATTGAACGTTTGATGCGACCGTTTACCGAGTTCATCCGCTTATTCTCAAATTCTGCTTTACACTAAACATGTTTATATTGTATTGCCGCGATTGTTTAGCACGCGCGGCACAAGGGAGGCAGCTCATGGAACTCAAATCGTGCACCTACGCAACCGTCAGCACCTTGGGCGACTTTGGCCCCTGGATCAGTAAGGTCGTTCTCGACCTACCCTGCACCGTGCGCGCCAACGATGTCGATGCGAACACTTTCCATATATATGTAGAGCGTCACGAGCGCACGGGCGAGGTCCTGATGCGCAAGGAGCACGGCGCCGACCATGCCACGCCCTCCGTGGGTTACATCGACGTTCTCGCCGCGTATCCGAGTGACGAGAACGGCCGCAAGCTCGCCGTGGGCACCCATGTGGCACTCGAGGTCGCCGAGCAGCGCCTGACCAAAAAGATCGAAGGCGGCGTCATGGGCTCGCGCATGCTCGATAACCAGCTGCACGTCACGCAGCTCGCGGCTCTTCCCGGCGACGACGGCGAACCCACCTGCGGCCTGGTCTTCGATACCTGTCGCGGCGACATCTGCCCCGCGCTCAAGGGCTGGAGCAATGCCGTGCAAAAGACCGCCGTCAATGGCATCGCGCTCGAGTACGGCTTCTTTGAGCCCAGCTTTAAAGCCGAGGACTCGGCCTGCTTCAATCCCTTCGCGCCCGAGGCCACGGTCGTGCCCCAAAAGGCCCCGCTCGTGGTGTACCTGCACGGCGCCGGCGAAGGCAGGGGTGCCACGCAGGGCGAAGGCGCCACGCGCGCCTATATCGGCAACCGCGTGACAGCCATTAGCCAGGCGCAAATCCAGCGCTACTTTGGCGGCTTTGCCTGGGTGCTCGTGCCGCAGTCTCCCACGTTTTGGATGGATAACGGCGTCGAGCAGCTCGGCCGCTCCAACCAGAGCATCTACTCCCCCGTACTCAAGGCGCTCATCGACGAGTTTGTCGCCGAGCATGCCGAGCGCATCGACACCGACCGCATCGTGGTCGCCGGCCTTTCCAACGGCGGCTTTATGACCCTGCGCCTGTGCGCCGACTACCCCGATTTCTTCGCCGCCGGCCTTCCCTGCTGTGCCCCGTGGTACAACGCCACGGACGAGGACGTAGCCGCGCTCGCCAAGACGCCGCTGTGGTTTACGCACTCCAAGGGCGACGAGCTCGTGTCGCCGCAGCAGACCGTGCTGCCGCTCACGGCACGCCTGCGTGACGCCGGAGCCAACGTGCACCTTACCTACTTTAGCCATGTCGAGGACCTGACCGGTCGCTATCGCGAGGCCGATGGCTCGCCTAAGAAGACGTTCAACCACGGCGTGTGGATCCACCAATTCAACGACCTGTGTTATCAAGACTTCGACGGGGGCAGCGTGCTCATCGACGGCGAGCCGGTGGGCTGCTGGGAGTGGTCGGCCAGGGTCAAACGGTAATCCGTCCCGGCGCGGGGACCGGATGTTAGTTTTGCAAACGTCCTCGGGCATGCATGGGGCGGCGCTTTGCGCTTCGCGCTGCGCCTTCCCATGCCCCCTGCGGAATGTTTGCAAAACTAACACCCGGCCCCCGCTGCGTTGCCATTGTCGTTGGCCCTGGCCGGCCGCTTCCGGCAGCACGCCGGGTCGGCGGCGATGGGGACGGGGTCCCGTCTTGCCTTGCGCGTAACTGGCTGAATTGATTTTGATTGGAGCTGTTCCTATGTCCCAAGAGTTAACTCGGGTGATTGTTACTACCGATATGGAAGTCGACGATATGAACTCGCTCGTTCATTTGGCTCTGTATCTTAATGTGCTTGATGTTCAGGCTGTGGTGTATACGGCTTCGCAGTATCACTTTCTTGGGGATGGGGTTCATACGCTGGGCGAGGTGAATTCGCATTGGCGGACCAAAGGGCGTCGCTCTTACGAGTGGGATGTTGTGCCTCATGAGCCCGATCCGCTGGCCGGCGAGCTTCGTGAGTATCGTCCGTTTCCCGAGCATTGGATTGAGAGTCTCTGGAGTAATGAATATGCCCAGGCTTGGCCGCAGTTGCAGGCGAATGCGGGCGCTGCCGGTGAGCCGCCGTTTCCCACGGCTGCCCAGATGATCGAGCGCACCTTTGTGGGAAATGTTGCCTTTGAGGGTGATGTGACTGAGGAAACTGAGGGATCTCGTGTAATTGCGCAGGCAATTTTGGATGATGATCCGCGTACGTTATGGCTGCTCAGCTGGGGTGGCATGAACACCATCGTTCGCGCCCTCATGAGTATTGCCGAGCGTTATCGCGCCACGCCCGAATGGCCTGCCGTGCAGCAGCGGGTCTATCAGAAGGTGCGCGTGATGGGCGTTGCCGATGGCGTGGGGCAGGACAACTCATGGCTCGACCATGGACGCGAGCTCTTTCCCGAGCTCATCTTTTGGTGTGTGCCCTATATGTATGGCGGCTATGTCGATGCCAAGATGGCTCAACCCGATACGCTGCCGCTGTTTAAGGCACCTTGGCCTGAGCAGAATCTCACGCAGGGTAACGGCCCCCTCATGGCACGCTACATGCTCTATGGCGACGGCAAGGTCTACGAAAATGAGCCCGAGCGCTTTCAGTTTGGCAAGCATGCCCGCCTGGATTGGGGTCTAGAAGGCATGCCCGCGATGCAGTTTGAGCGCGGCGACTTTATGGCCGAAGGCGACAGCATGACCTATATTCCGCTGCTGCCGTTTGGCCTGCGCGGTATCGACGACCGCGGCTTCGACACACTGCTCGGCCGCATGTTTCTTGATGGACATCCCGATACGGACGCACCCGCCGGTTTTGCCGCCATCGGCACGCCCGTAGACGGCAACCCCAATCCCTACCTGCGCGCCTATCAGGAAGACTTTGCCGCCCGCGCGCAATGGTGCGCCCATGATCCGGCAGCTTGCTCGCATCCGACATATGTTGTCGAGGTCACGGCCGACCGCAGCGCTACAGCCGGCGAGCGCGTCACCCTTGCAGCGACCGTCGTCGACCCCGACGGCAAGGGCTTTGATGCACATTGGGATGTCGCCGTGGACCCGTCGAGCTATGCAGGCACGCAGGATCTTTCGCTGTGGCAGGAATGCACGGTGAGCACCGCTTTTATCGTGCCCGCCGACGCGCAGCCCGGCGACCGCTTCGTGCTCACCCTTACCGTGCAGACGCGCGCCGAGCGCCCCTGCAGCCGCTACGCCCAAGTTGCCGTGACCGTGGCATAGCAGGGACGGCGCCCATATTCGTCAGCCGCCACATTCGGCATGGACTGTCCCCAGCTGCCACTCATTTAAGTACGTCCCCAATGAGTGGCCAATGAGTGGCCGAAAATGGGCCATGTGTCCCAGTTGTGGAGACTCCTTGAGCCGTCTGGGTATCGTGAAAGATCGCGCGCTCACCCATCATCAAAAGTGACACACGCTACCTGTTGATGGGAGGCAGCCATGGGCTTCTTTGACAAGATGTTCGAGAAGAAAGAGTGCGCGATTTGCGGTACCGAACTGGGGATTTTGGGAAAGACCAAAATCAACGAAGGCTACCTGTGCAAAGAGTGCGCAGGCAAGCTCTCCCCCTTCTTTAGTGGTTGGCGCTCCAGCACCGCGGACGATATCCGCGAGCAACTCGCCTACCGCGAGGCCAACGCCGAGCGCCTGGCCTCGTTCAACCCCACGCGCACGCTCTCTGCCGGGCGCACCAACATCATGCTCGACGAAGACGCGGGTCTGCTGATCATCACTTCGCAGAGCCGCTGGCGCGACGCCAATCCCGACATCATCGAGTTCTCACAGGTACTCGGCTGCGATATGGATATCGACGAGCATCGCACCGAGATCTATCGCGAGACCAAGGACGGCGAGCGCGAGAGCTACAACCCGCCGCGCTACGACCTGGATTACGACTTTAATCTGACCATCCACGTCAACACGCCATACTTTACCGAGATCAACCTACGCGTGAACGACTCCACCATCGATCAGCGCGGGTCCATCGAGTACCGCGAGGCCAAGCGCCAGGCAACCGAAGTCCGCGATGCGTTGGTGCAGCTGCGCCAGGAAACGCGCGACAGCGTCGTGGCCGCCAAGGCCCCCAAGACCGCGGTCACCTGCCCCTTCTGCGGTGCAACCACCATTCCCGATGCCAGCGGGCGCTGCGAATACTGCGGCGGCGCCATCGGCGCATAGCCTCCGGCACGGAAAGGACCGATCATGGCCTTCGAGAGTGTCAACTATCAGTGCCCCGCGTGTGGCGGCCCCCTTCACTTTGCCAGTGCCGAACAAAAGCTTGTCTGCGACTACTGCGATTCGCGTTTTGAAGTCGAGGAAGTCGAGGCCCTCTATCGCGAGCGCCAGGACAAGGCAGATGCCAAAGCCGATGCCGCAGCCGCGGCCCCCAAACCTGCTGTCGACGATGCCGTGCAGGATCTGGCCCAAAACGCCGGCTACATCTGCTCGTCGTGCGGCGCCGAGCTGGTCTCGGACGGCACCGTCGCCGTTACCACCTGCCCATACTGCGGCAACTCCGCCGTGGCGCCCGGCCAGCTCTCGGGCGACTTCTCACCCGACCTGGTGATTCCGTTTAAGCTCGGGCGCGACGATGTCATGGCCGCACTCAAAGAGCACTACAAGGGCAAAATCCTGCTGCCCAAGAGCTTTGTCACCGGCAACCACATCGACGAGGTCCAAGGCGTTTACGTGCCGTTTTGGCTCTACGGCGCCCGCGTGGATGGCGAAGTGTACTTTGATGCGACCAACGAGACCGTGACCGAGAAATCCGACCGCACCGTCACGACCACCGACCACTACGACGCCTACCGTAAGGGCAAAATCTCGTTTGAGCGCGTGCCCGTCGACGGATCGTCCAAGATGCCCGACGGCCACATGGACGCCATCGAGCCGTTTGACTACGACGCGCTGCGCCCGTTCTCGGTCGCGTATATGCCCGGCTACATCGCCAACCGCTACGATGAGGATTGCGAGACCTGCAAGGCGCGCGCCGAGCGTCGTATGGAAGAAAGTACGATTTCGGCCCTGCGCGAGACCGTCGTCGACGAATATGACGATGCCACGGTCGAAAGCAAGCAGCTCGACTACACCTGGGAAGACAGCAACTACGCTCTGTTCCCCGTGTGGATGCTTTCCACCTCGTGGAACGGCAAGAGCTACCTGTTTGCCATGAACGGCCAAACCGGCCGCATGGTCGGCGAGCTGCCCTGCTCCAAGCCCAAGCTCGCCATCGCCTCGGTGCTGTTCTTTGTAATCGGGTTTGTCCTCTCCCAGATTCTCTTTATGGGCGAGAACGCCTTCAATCCGGACTACCTCACCTTTGATATCGAGGGCATCCTCATCAACATCGTCGCACCGCTGATTATCGTAATCATCGGAGACGTACTGCTGGTAGGCCAGCTCAAGACGGCCAACGAGGCCACCCACGCCGATTGCTACTGCGGCGAGCTCGACTTGACCGAGAAGCACGACACCTTCAGCCACACCGAGACCACCGTTGTCATGAAGGACAACAAGGACGATTAGCCATTCTGACCAATACCACCCGGCCTTTGACGAGAAAGGAAGATCACCATGGGACTCTTGAAAGCTGGATTGGGTGCTGCCGGCGGCGTCATGGCCGACCAGTGGAAGGAATATATCTATTGCGAATCGATGCCCGCTGACGTCTTGGCCTGCAAGGGCAGCAAGCGCACCGGCGGCCGCAGCTCCAACACGCGCGGCGAGGACAACGTCATCTCCAACGGCTCCGTCATCGCCGTCAACGACGGCCAGGGCATGCTCGTGGTTCAAAACGGCAAGATCATCGAGGTCGCGCTGGAGCCCGGCGAGTTTGTCTTTGACACCGGCAGCGAGCCGAGCGTCTTTAGCGGCAACCTGGGCGACTCCATCAAGGAGACGTTCGCCAATATCGGCAGCCGTTTTACCTTTGGCGGCGACGCGGGCAAAGACCAGCGCGTCTACTTCATCAACACCAAGGAGATCATCGGCAACAAGTACGGCACCGCCTCGCCTGTGCCCTTCCGCGTGGTCGATAACAACATTGGCCTGGATGTCGACATCTCCGTTCGCTGCAACGGCGAGTATTCGTACCGCATCACCAACCCGCTGCTGTTCTACACCAACGTGTGCGGCAACGTGACCGATAGCTACACGCGCGATAAGATCGACAGCCAGCTTAAGTCCGAGCTGCTCACCGCTCTGCAACCCGCCTTTGCCAAGATCTCGGAGATGGGCATCCGCTACAGCGCTATCCCCGGCCACACCACCGAGCTCGCCCGCGCGCTCAACGAGGTTCTCTCCGCCGACTGGCGCGACCTGCGCGGCGTCGAGATCGTGAGCTTTGGCGTCAACTCCATCGCCGCCTCGCAAGAAGACGAGCAAATGATCAAGGACCTGCAGAAGGCCGCGGTCATGCGCGATCCCACCATGGCAGCCGCCAACATCGCCAGCGCCCAGAGCGATGCGATGCGCGCGGCAGCCGCCAACCCCAACGGCGCGATGGCCGGCTTTATGGGCATGGGCATGGCGGGCGGCATGGGCGGCATGAACGCCAGCCAGCTGTTCGCCGCCGGCCAGGCACAGCAGCAGGCCGCCCCACAGCCGGCTCCGGCACCCGCCCCCGCACCGGCTCCTGCCGCTGCCCCCGCGGCCGGCGCATGGACCTGCAGCTGCGGTGCCACCAACACCGGCAAGTTCTGCCCCGAGTGTGGCAGTCCCGCACCCGCCCCGGCACCGGCCAAGTGGTTCTGCCCCAACTGCGGCAGCGAAAACGGCGGCAAGTTCTGCAGCAACTGCGGAACGCCTAGGCCCTAACCCCTCTATCTGGTAATTGGCGGGAGGTCCGCCACCCCCGCATTTGCTTCTATGGGTTTCGTTCGATAAAGGAGGACACCATGAAGACAACGTTCAAAAAGTCCGTACTCGCATTTCTGACATGCGTCCTGGCGCTCGCCTTTGCCCTGACGGGCTGCAGCGGCGGCGGCAAGGACCCCAAGGCCAACTTCGTCGGCAGCTGGGAACTCTCGGGTGGAACCCTGGAGGGCGAAGAGCTCACCGATGAGTACATGGATATGCTCAAGGAGTGGGGCCTCAACTGTATCCTGATCCTCGACGAAGACGGCACGGGCGTCCTCGACATGTTCCTTGAGGTCGCCGACCTGAAATGGGAGGCCAAGGACGCCACCACTGCAACCATCACCGCCGACGGCGATTCGCAGGACATGAAACTCAAGGACGGCAAGCTCGTCCTCGAGGTGGAAGGCGACAAGCTTATCTTTACGAAGTCCGACAAGGATCTGTCCGGTACGATAAAAAAGGATCGCGAGGCGGCCGAGAAGGAAGAGGAGATCGATGAGGCCGTCGAAGACGACGACGTCCAGAGCGTCGAAATCTCCCCCGCCGTCACCGTCGCCGATGACGATCTGTGCACCATCACCATCACCGAGAAGTTCAAGGACGAATGGGGCGACATCGGCTTTGTCGTCAACATCACCAACAAGAGCGACAAGGACCTGACCTTCTACGCTCCCTCCGGCAAGACCAACGTCAACGGCACCATGAAGGAACCCTGGTTCTCGGCTAACCTGATGCCCGGCACCAACGCCACCGAGGAATTCACGTTCTCGAGCGGCGAGCTTGACAGCCTTGACGACCTGGTCAACACGACCATCGGCATCGACGCCTATCTGACCGATTCCTACGAGGACGTCGCCTCCTACACCGCAACCATCGCGTAGCGGCACGTAACATCAGCCACGGATTGGCGGACACATCCGCGCACTTGCCAGGCGGGGCCGCAGGAGTTGATCCTGCGGCCCCGTCGTTTTTATGCCGACAGCACAGCCGCACAAGCAGGCCGACCGTCGTTTTCTGATGCAAAACGGCGGGCGGCCTATCTTTACGGCGCCGGAACACGGCGAGCGCATCGATTACGGGCGCTCCATGTTGGGGACGATGCTGCCCTCCGTTACCGCGCGCACGGCAAGACGCATGATGTTGTCGTAGCCGGTCTTGCTTAGGATCTCCGAGATGCGACGCTTGATGGTACCCTCACTCATAAACAGCTCGGCCGCGATCTCGCGGCGGCTTTTGCCCTCGCAGGCAAGGCGCAAAATCGACAGCTCGACATCGTCGAGTGCCGCCGTGCCCGAAAAAATGCTTTCGGGCGGCTTGGGAAACGTGCAATAGCCCGCCAGCGTGGAGCGCATCACGGCGAACAGCTCGTCGATACCGACGTTCTTGTACACAAAGCTATCGACGCCCGCCTCGCGAGCCTGATCGACAAAGGTGATCTCGGGCATGCCGGTCATGATGATGACGCGGCACTCGGGCAGCTGCTCCTTGATGCGCGCCGCCGCCACGATGCCGTTTGAATCGTGTTCGGTGCACACGTCCATCAATATCATGTCCGGGCGCTCCTTGAGCGCGACACCCAAGGCCTCGGAGGCATCGGCGATCGCGGCGACGACGGTCATATCGGGCTGGTCGCCAACGGAGCGCGCCAGGCTTTCGCGCAGAATGGCCTGATCTTCGACAATTAACACGCGGATCATGAACTTCTCCTTTGGACCGTGGCGTTGGAGCTCAGCGGGATGGACACCGCAAGCGTAAAGGGCTGGGCGGCGTGGACTTCCAGACCGCCGCCCAAATCTTGCGCGACATGTCTCATACCTGGGATACCCGTTCCCTCGCGATACGATACGGGGGCCGGGGACCCGTCGTTAGAAATCGTCATGCGCGCGACGGCGCTAGCATTCGTCCCCTCCTGCCACAGGCGCACGTGGACCCGATGCGCCTGCGCATGCCTGGTGGCATTGGTCGAGGCCTCGCGGATAATCTGCAAAAATGCGGCGGCGACACGCGCGTCCTCAGGCAGCGCACCCTCAACATCGATCTGCACACTCACCAAGCCAAAGGCGTGGACGATATCGCTCAGCTGCTCTGCAGGCTCGCTGGCACCGCCACTGCGCAAATCGGCGGCGATTGAGCGCAGCAACGGGTCAATCTGCTCGAGCGACTCATCATCCAGACGTCCCTCCTCCAAATAGCGATGAAGAATGGACAGGCGCTGGCCGATCACATCGTGAACGCGGGCACGCATACGTAGGTAGGCCGCATTGTCGGCAACCTTTTTGGCTTCTTCGATCTGGGCCTGGAGCTCTTGGCCAGCACGCTCAAGCAGGTGGTTGGCTTGCGCCAGACGGTCGTAGGCGTGTGCGTATTCCGTCACGTCCAGGCCGACGACGCGCTCGAACGGACGGCTCGAGACCGTAACGGAGTCACGCACGAACAGACGAATCTCGGAAGGAGAGATCTCGACCACGGCGCGATCCCTACCAAAGCGATCAAGGTCGATATGGGCGCGATTAGCGCTGCTTTCGGGCATTTGCATGCTTAGTTTGCGCAGGTCGTTCCATGTGCTGCTCATGTCGCCCAGGTCAGTGGGCATATGGAGCTCTACGAGGTTTTTGCGCATGCAGCGGTTCATGAGCAGCGGACGGCCCCTCGGGTCTAGATACAGGATGCCCACGGGAATCACGTTGATGGTCTCGATCGTCGAGAACAAGGTGATATCCTCTTGGCGGTTACGGACGTCCATCAAGAGCGCCGCGATGGAACGGAACAGGAAGAACGCTCCCTCTGCGATAAGGACAACGGTCCACGCCGAGCCCATGGCAAAAACCACCGGTGGTGTAACGGCGACAACAAGCAGCAGCTCGACCAGCATGACGGGACGACGATAGTGCACCATAAGTACCACGCCATAGGCAAAGATTGCGGCATTGAGCCACAACGCTCCGCCCATTGCCCTGGCGCAAACGTCAAGCGGCGCCACCAGATACGAGCCAGACGACGTGAACAAGATGAGCGCCGAAATCATCAGGTGAAGCACAAGACTCGCCTCGTAGGCGCAAATCACCTTACGGTTATAGGACGAGCGGCGCGATGCGATGAGCGGGACGTGGATCGTCTGCAGACACGCAGCCAGGGCAAAGACAACATCGAGCGCAACGATTTGGGGAAGTATGAGCGAAATCTGCATCGTCACTCACCCGCCCTCGGCATCAAGACGATCATGCGCAGCTGACCGGACTCGCCCTCGAGGCGGTATGCCACGTTGCGCCCTTGCAAAGCGCTTTCGAGCTCTTGCGCAGCGGGCGTCTGCGAAAGATCTTCATCATCGTTGGAAAAAAGTGTGGCGCGCAGTTCGACGCTGCATCGGTCATGGTCGCCCAAGTGATACATAAGTGCCGGATGATCGGTGGCGTAGGCAAAAAACGCAAAGTCATACACGCAGTCGTACAGCGCGCTTACCGTACTGGCGTGCATCGGGCGCCGTATGGCAATAATCGAGGCGCAATCGACATCGATCGTGCGCAGGTCGCTTGCGAGCTCGTTGGCAATGAGCTGAATGCGGTCGCGGTCAAAACCGCTCTCCCCGTGCTGTGCCAACGTGAGCGACCCCTTCCGTTTGCAATAGGCAACGAGCATCTTGGCGCGCTGCAGCATGCGGTAACGCTCGCGCGAAGATTCCTCGTCAGTCAACGGCGGCAGCGAGCTCAACAAGTCGTACATCTCTTCGAGCGCGCGGGCAAGCGCCTGGTCCACGTCTTGGACTAGCAAGGTCTCGGCCTCTTGATCTGCCAAATGTGTCTTAAGGTCGTAGTCGGCGGCAAGCAGCTCGTTTTGGCGTTGCAGCTCCATGCGACGATGTGCCAGTTCGCGATTGAGCTCGTTGAGCTCCGATACATCTTGGGCCAGCAGGGCCGATCCCCCCAGCAGCGGAAAAGCACGATACATCACATCGGGATCGGACGCCACGGTAAAGGCATGGGCGCGGCCGTGCTCCTGGGTCCGCAACCCCTCGCGCACGCCTACCGGCATTGGCTTTGACACCGGCGTGGCATAGACCTCCTGCAGGTCGCGCGTTAGAACTTTGAGGTCAAGCGGCAAGGTGTCGAAGATGCCGGCGATATCGTGGTACGACGGAATGACACCGCAATCGAGACAGATTTCCATCGCCACCACGCACATGATGCAATAGACGAGCGAAAAGTTGAGCCTCCATGCCCAGGGCACGCGCAGAGCATATGAGATGCCAAAGAATGCGCCGCCCAGCAGCACGAGCGCCGCCGTGCCCGAGAAACGTTGGATGCGAAAGGACGAGGACCGACCCACCAGGATAAAAAAGGCCACGAAGTTAAAGGCCGTCCACACGAGGAAGGCGAAATAACCCCGGCCGTACGTGTAATCGTTGCTCCAGGTGTCGCTTGTACGGTCAAAGCGGAAGACCTGCTGGTGAAAATCGTTGGTGAGCACAAATCCGATAAGCAGGATGGCCACAATCCACAGCGCAGCACGGTAGCGGCGACCCAGGCGGCGTTGCTCCAGGCCCGCAAGGCGCAGGCCGCAGAGCTGGTAGAGCAGCGGAATGAGCGTCATGGGCACGTAGTACAGGTACCACAGCAAGGTGGCATAGAACGGCGTGTACGACTTGTACTTGAGAATGACCTCGATCATCCACAGGGCACAGATGGTGGCGATGGCAACAAGGCGGCGGCGCAACACATAGTCCAAACAACGCAGATAGACCAACACGCCCCAAATCGAAAATACAATTGCGGCGACAAGCAGCGAGAGAGGGCTCGAATGGGTGAGCCCATCCACGACCTCTTCGGACACCTCGCTATAGGCGGGCACGGCGTTAGAAAGTTTGGGGTCGAAGGCGAACAGCACCGGCAAGATCGCCAAAAGCATGAGGAACAGCGCGGTGATGGCGCCGGCGATAGCAAAGACGCGGTGACGGTACACCTGATGCGTTATGCCAACAAGGAATCGCGGCATGGCGAAGAGCCTGCCGCCCCTGGGATCCGCAACCGGAGCGGTCCGGGCGGCCGCGTGGCCGATATGTCGCTCGCGGGTACTCATGGTCCCTTTAGTGTACCGACTGGCGGGCCCAAAAAGCGGGCCGCATGTCCCAAAATCCGCAGACGGCAAGGCGCCCGGCGAGCAATAACTACTCGCCGGGCGCCTTGGTTAGAAGGCTATGAAGTTGAGTGTCTCAGCTTCCTTAGGACAGGTCCTCACCATTAGAAGCAATAACCTTCTTGTACCAGTCGAAGCTCTTCTTTTTGGAACGCTTGAGGGTACCGTTGCCGGCGTCGTCGCGGTCCACATAGATAAAGCCGTAGCGCTTGGACATCTCACCCGTGCCGGCAGACACCAGGTCGATCGGGCCCCAGGTGGTGTAGCCCAGCAGGTCAACGCCGTCCTCGGTCACCGCATCGCGCATCGCGGCGATATGCTGGCGCAGGTAGTCGATACGGTAGTCGTCGTTGATGGAACCATCCTCCTCGACAACATCCTTGGCGCCCAGACCGTTCTCGACCACAAACAGCGGCTTCTGATAACGGTCGTACAGGTCGTTGAGGGTGATGCGGAAGCCCAGCGGATCGATGGCCCAGCCCCACTGGCTCTCCTGCAAGTAGGGGTTCTTGGCGCCGGCGAAGGCGTTACCCTGGGTGCGCTCGACATCGGGGTTATCGGCGCCGGCAGAGCAGCGGGTGCTGTAATAGCTAAAGCTGATGAAGTCGACGGTGTTAGCGGCCAGGATCTCGCGGTCCTCGTCCGTCATGCCCACATCGATGCCTAGACGCTCGAGCTTCTTGACGGCATATGCCGGGTAGTAGCCGCGGCTCTGGACGTCGACGAAGAAGTAGTTGTCCTGGTTATCGAGCTGCGCCTGGCGCACGTCGCCCGGACGGCAGCTGTAGGGGTAGTAGCTACCCGCGGCGAGCATGCAGCCGATCTTGATCTCGGGGTCGATCTCGTGGGCGATCTTGGTTGCCCAAGCGCTGGCGACGAGCTCGTTGTGGGCGGCCAGGTACTCGACGGCCTCCTTGTTCTCGCCCTCCTCAAAGACCAGACCGGCACCCATAAACGGCAGGTGCAAGATCATATTGATCTCGTTGAAGGTGAGCCAGTACTTCACCAGCCCCTTGTAGCGGGTAAAGATCGTGGTCGCGAGGTTCTTGTAGAAGTCGATGAGCTTGCGGTTTCGCCAGCCGCCGTACTCCTTGATGAGGTGAATGGGGCAATCGAAGTGCGTGATGGTCACAAGCGGCTCGATGCCGTGCGCCTGACACTCGCGGAATACGTCCTCGTAGAAGGCCAGGCCAGCCTCGTTGGGCTCAGTCTCGTCGCCGTTGGGGAAGATGCGGGTCCAAGCCAGGCTCATACGGAAGGTTTTAAAGCCCATCTCGGCAAAGAGAGCGATGTCCTCTTTGTAGTGGTGATAGAAATCGATGCCGGTCTGCGCGGGATAGTAATAGCCGTCCTCGAAGTCGAGCATTTTACGCTGGCCGGAGACCACCGCATAGCGCTCGGGGCCGTGCGGAGCCACGTCCACGTTGGCCAGGCCGCGGCCGTCCACGTCGTAGGCACCCTCGCACTGGTTGGCAGCCGTTGCGCCGCCCCACAGGAAGTCTTTACGGAAAGCCATACATCGATCCTTTCACACGCTGTTTGTCATAGGCTCAGTATCCCTGCAAACGGGGTACCGCTCAACGGCAACGGCACAGGCCGATACTTCTTTTCGCGTGCAGGCGCCCGGCAGCCACCCCACCTGACACTTTTTGATACCCGCCTGCCCAAGCCGCCACAAAGGGGACAGGCACCTTTGTGGCGGTTTGGAGCGGTTTGTCTCGATCTGTAACAGTTAGGCCGCCAAAACCGGGCCTGGTGTTACAGATTGGGATTGTTCGGCCAGTCCCTTGCAGTTTGTCTAAATCTGTAACAGGCAGAGACGATTTAGCCCGCTAGATGTTACAGATCGAGACAGAAGATTCTAGTCGCAGGCGATGTCGAGGTTTTAGCCGATGAGACCTACGTAGCCGCCTTCGCTCAGCAACTCATTTGACTGAATAGGAAAAAAAGGAAAAAATAGGAAAAAAAGGAAAGGAGACTTATGACTGAAACCATCTTCTCCCCCTCATTTGGAAATCGCCCGTCCTATCTGGTGGGACGCGGGAGCGTGATTTCGACATTCATCTCCGGCCTTGAGCAGGAGCCGGGCAATCGAGACCGAGCCATACTCATGCTCGGCCAGCGAGGCAGCGGCAAAACGGTTCTGTTGTGGGAACTTGCCGATCGCGCCCGCAAGTTCGGCTTTGTTGTCGCCACGCCCACCGTAGCCTCCGAGGATATGCTCGAGCGCATTGTTGAGAAAATCCAGGAAGCGGGCGAGCCTTACGCCAACAAGCATCGTCTCCCCAAACTTACAGGTGGCAGTTTGAGCGTCTTCGGTTTCTCAGCCGGCCTCGAGTTTACGCGCGACGTACAGGAAACTAAGAGTTTCCAGTTCAAACTCACGCAGTTGGCACGCAAGTTAACCGAGCAGGGACACGGCATCCTCATCCTCATCGACGAGCTCCAGGCAAATTCACCCGAGATCAGACAGCTCGTCACCGCCTATCAAGAGCTGGTCGGCGAGGGACTCAACGTCGCGCTCGTCATGGCGGGCCTCCCGGGAGCAGTCTCCGCGACACTCAACGACCGCGTACTGACATTTCTCAACCGCGCACGCAAAGTCACGCTCGAACCGCTTTCAGTCGGAGATGTCGATGCCTATTATCAGCGGGCTTTCGAAGAGCTCGACCTTGATATTCCAGGCGATCTTCGCCTCCGTGCCGCTCGTGCAACCCAAGGATCGCCCTATATGCTGCAGCTCATCGGCTACAACATCGCCAATCGCTGCCAGGCAGGAGAATACGTAACGCCAGAGCAAGTCGACGGAGCTATCGAAGCGTCAAAGGCCGATTTCGAAAACGATGTTTGTGAAACGACGCTCGCCGCGCTATCGGACCAAGACGTCGCGTTTCTCGACGCAATGACTGATGACAAAGACGGCGTGTCGCGCATCTCCAATGTGGCCGAGCGCATGTCAGTCACACCCGACTATGCGCAAAAGTATCGCCGACGCCTCATCGACGCCGGCGTTATCGAACAGGCACGCCGCGGTTACGTGCGTTTCGCTGTTCCATATATGGCTGACTATCTGCGCAGCCAGCTCTAGACAGCCACCACAATGGGGACAGGCACCTTTGTGGTGGCTGGGGGGGCGGTATGTCTCGATCTGTAACAGGCAGAGACGATTTAGCGCGCTAGATGTTACAGATCGAGACAGAAGATTCTAGTCGCAGGCGATGTCGAGGTTTTTACCGATGAGACCTACGTAGCCGCCTTCGGCTGCCTTGGGGCTGTCAGCATGGCAGAGAACCCACTTGTCGGCCTTCCAGTAGCAGTAGCCGTCGCCGGCAGCAGGCATATCGGCCGCAGCCTCGGGACGCGGACCGTTGGTGCCGGCGGGCAGCGCCACCATCACCTGGAAGCCACCGTCGTCGACCATGCACGGCGTGTAGTGGAGCGTGGTGTTGAAAACCTCGACAACCTTGCCCGCCGGAACGCGAAACGCCTTGACGCACGCGGTATCGAGCTTGCCGCCCTCGATCTCCCAGCGATGCGCCACGAGCAGGATAAAGTCACGCGCCCCCAGGTTGAACTCGCTCGCGCGGTGGTACTCCAGGCAGTTGAGACGCGTGTTGTGGCCATTGCACCAGCCGAGCTGGAAGGGGCGGCCGCCAAACATGAGAAAGCCAAGCTTGTCGGCATCCATGACACCCTCGAGCTCCGGCGCGCTCGCTACGTACTTACTGCCCTCGGGGATGGGCGTAGCGGAGAGCGCCTCGACGAGTGGGGCGGTCAGGCCGGACGGGACGTCGTCCCACACGCGGCCATAGGACTTGAACTCGGAATCCTTAACAGAATAGATATGCATGTTCGCTCCTGTTCGTAAATGTGACTATACGAACATTCTAGAACAAACATGAGCGATTTTGAACGCTCATCCAGACCACTCAACAAAAAGGCGCCCCCGCATAAGCGAAGGCGCCCAATGCGCGCGTTTTGGGCGATAAAACCCTTACGCCTGCTGATAGTGCAGGTGCTTCCCGTCGATATCGGCCAGGTCGCGGTCGAGGTAGCGGCGCGCGAGCCAGTTTGCCATGGGAAGGTTCTGGTCCAGGTAGTTGCCGCACTCCTCGGGAGCGGCTCCGGGGACATCTCCCTCAAAGTCGGCGACAAACTCAAACAACTCACGCACGAGCGGCAGAATCTCCTCGCTCGTCACCTCGCCAAACACGACCAGGTAAAAGCCCGTGCGGCAGCCCATGGGGCCAAAGTAGACAATGCGGCTCGACCACTCGGCATGGTTGCGAAGGAATGTCGCGCCTAGGTGCTCGATGGTGTGGCACTCTGCCGTGTTCATGACCGGCTCCTTGTTGGGCGTGGTCAGGCGCAGGTCAAAGGTGGTAACGACAGCGGCGGTCGCCGGATCGCGGTCGATGCGGCTCACATACACGCCGGGCTCAAGCAGCAAATGGTCAACGGAAAAGCTCGCGATGCGCTCCATGGCAGATCCTCTCGATAGTCAATTTGGGACGGGGCTCTTTTAGCTGGTTCGAATGGTCGCACCAATCATACCAGTCAAAAAAGCCCCGTCCCAAATGAGCTGCCCGGGACGGGGATCAATGAGTTTTTAATCCCGTCCTAAAAAATCATTCTAGGCTGTGTAGGCAATCGTTGATTTGACAGCGTGGCGCCAGCCGGCGATCTTTTTGGCGCGTTCGTCAGCGGGCATCGACGGCTCCACGATGCCGCGGGCGCCGTAGACATCGACGACATCGCGCGTGTACATGCCCAGCGCGATGCCGCAGGCCCAGGCCGCACCCAGGCCGCTCATCTCGTCGTTGCTCGCGATGCGGATGGGCGAGCCAACCAAGTCGCTCTCAAACTGCATCAGGTACGCGTCGCGCGTGGGACCGCCGTCAACACGAAGCTCGGCCAACGTTGCACCCGAATCCTCAACCATCGCATCGATCACGTCAAAGATCTGATAGGCGATCGACTCGTCGGCGGCCTTCACGAACTCCGCGCGACCCGTGGTGCGCGTCATGCCAAAGACGCAGCCCTCGGCGTCACTCGCCCAGTGCGGCGCGCCCAAACCGGTAAACGCCGGCACAAAGTAGACGCGGCTCGCCGGATTGGCGGCGTAGCACAGGTCGGTAACTTCCTCGGGGTTATTGATGAGTTCCAGATCGTCGCGCAGCCACGTCTTGACGGCGCCGGCGTAGCTCACGTTGCCCTCGAGCACGTACTCGGTCACGCCGTCCATACGCCATGCGAGCGAGCTTGAAAGCCCGTGCGAACTGGCAACGAACTCGTCGCCGACGTTCATCATGACCGAGCTGCCGGTGCCATAGGTCGCTTTGGCCATGCCGCGGCTATGGCAGCCCTGCGCAAACAAGGCCGCGTGGCTGTCGCCCAGCACGCCGTGAATGGGCACGGGTGCCGGCAAAAAGCCGCCCAGGTCCGTCATGCCGAACAGGCCATCGGAATCGGTCGCCTGCGGCAGGCAGGCCACATCGACGCCAAAGGCCTCGCACACCGGCTCGCTCCAGCAGCCACGGCGCAGGTCAAAGAGCTGCGTGCGGCTGGCGTTGGACCAGTCGCAGCGAAACTCCGCGCCGCCCGTGAGCGTCCAGACCACCCAGGCATCGATGGTGCCCAGACACAGCTCGCCTGCCGCCGCAGCCTCGGCAGCAGCGGGAACGTTCGCGAGGATCCAGGCCATCTTGCCCGCCGGGTAGTAGGGCGAGAGCACCAGACCCGTCGTGTCGCGCACCAGCTCGGCCACACCCCCGCGCGCGGCCAGCTTGTCGCACAGCTCGCGGGCGCGGGCGCACTGCCACACTACGGCGTCGCACAGCGGCTCGCCCGTCGCGCGGTTCCAGGCAACGGTGGTCTCGCGCTGGTTGGAGATTCCGATGCCGGCGATGTCGGCAGGGTCGACCCCGGTCTCTTCCACCACGGCACGCGCCACGGCCAGCACATTGGCGGCAATCTCGGCCGGATCATGGCTCACCCAGCCGGCCTCGTTGACAATCTGGCGATGCGAGCGATCGGCACGATGAATCAAATGGCCGCCCTCGTCCACCAGCAGTGCCTTGGTGCCCTGCGTGGATTGATCGATTCCGATGATGTATTTGCTCATGTACTCTCCCATTCCTTCCGCCAAATCAAAGACGACTGGCGGACAAGGAGCGAGCGGCCGTCAAGTGCCGCAGATTGCCGTGAAAGAGGAGCGCCGTTTGCGTACGCAAGCGACGGTTTGAACGGCAAGGTGCGGTGCTTGGCGGCCGCGCAGCGTCTGTATCTACTAGTTGCCGAGAAACTCGGCGACAGTCTGCGCGATTCCGGCACCCGTCAGGCCGTAGTGTGCGAAGACCTCGGGGCTCGTGCCGGTGATGACCGGTGCGTCGGGCAGGGAGAGGCACTTGACCGGACGCGGGCAATGCTCGCCCACCACCTGCGCGACCATAGAACCCAGGCCGCCGAAGGGGCTGTGCTCCTCGACCGTCACGACGGCGCGCGTGGCACCGGCAGCCTCAATCACGGCCTCGGCGTCAAGCGGCTTGACGCAATACATGTCGAGCACCGTTGCCGAGATGCCCTGCTCGGCCAGCAGGTCGGCAGCGTCCACGGCATGGCGGACCATCTCGCCGGTGGCGACGAGCGTCACATCGGTGCCGCGACGCACCCAGGTGGCGCGATCCATCTGGAACGGGCACTCGTCCTCGGTATACACGTCCTCGACCGGGTTGCGGCCCACGCGAATGTAGGCCGGCTTGTTGTCGGCGACCAGGGCCCGCACGAGCTCGGCGGTCTGGAAGCGGTCGCTCGGCAGATACACGCGCATGTTGGGAATCGCACTCATGGCGGCGATATCCTGCGCGGAGTGATGGCTCATGCCCAAGGCGCCATAGGACACGCCGCCAGAGATGCCGATGAGCTTGACGTTGGTGTTGGAGTACGAGACATCAACCTTGCACTGCTCATACGAGCGCGTGGTCACAAAGGACGCCGGCGAGGCGGCCCAGGCCTTCTTGCCGCACGAAGCCATGCCGGCGGCGATGCTCACCAGGTCCTGCTCGGCAATGCCGACCTCGACGGACTGTTGGGGATACTGATCAAAGAACGGCGTGAGCGATGCGGAGCCGCGGGAGTCGGAGCATAGGACGACGATGTCCTTATCGGTCTTCGCGGCCTCGAGCAGCGTGTCGCAGATAACCTTGCGATTGGCGATCTTGTTAGCCATTGACGGCCTCCTTATGGGCAGCGAAATCGGCGATGATCTGAGCATATTCCTCATCGTTGGGCAGGTGATGGTGCCAGGCGGCCTTGTCCTCCATAACAGGCGAGCCATAGCCCTTCACCGTGTTGAGGATGATGACCGTGGGCTTGCCGCAGGTCTCGGCCGCAAGCGTCAGCGCGGCGTCGATGGCCCGGACGTCGTTGCCCGGAATGGAGAGCACGTTCCAACCGAAGGCGGCCCAGCGCTCCTCCTGCGAGTCCTGCTTCATAACGTCCTCGGTGCTGCCGCTGATCTGCAGGCGGTTGCGGTCCACGAGTGCGCACAGGTTATCGAGCTGGTAGTTGCCGCCGCTCATGGCGCCCTCCCAGACCGATCCCTCGGCAAGTTCCCCGTCGCCCATGATGGTGTAGACGCGGTAGTCGCGGCCGTCCATCTTGCCGGCGAGCGCCATGCCCACGGCCACGGGCAGGCCGTGACCCAGCGAGCCCGAGTTCATCTCGATGCCCTTGAGCTTGTTGTTGGGGTGGCCGATGTAGGGGCTGCCGAACTTGGAGAAGCGGGCCTTGACGTCATCGAGGTCAAGATAGCCCTCGTGGCAGAGCACCGCGTAGTAGGCTTCCATGGCGTGGCCCTTGGAGAGCACGAAGCGGTCGCGGTTGGGATCGTCGACGGTCTCGGGCGAGATGTTGAGGTGGTTGGCATAGAGGGTCATGAGGGCATCGATCACCGACATGTCACCGCCGATGTGGCCGCCAGCGCCAGCCATGATGATATCGACGCAATCGCGGCGAAGGTCCCAACGCAGGGACTCAAGCTCTTCGATAGTTGCCATTTCTACTCTCCTCGCAGGTAGGCTTTAACGTCTTCTTCGATGGGGTCGTACAGGTCGGGTTGGATGCCGATATACTTGCACGCCTCGTAGAGCACCGGCACCACGTTGGCGTGAATAGCGACGCAGTGGTGGATGTAGGGACCCTCGACGATCTTGGCCTCGAGGCGCTTGAGGTTGTCGACCTCGACCCACAGATAGGTGCCCATGCCGGCCGGGCCGTCGATGCCGCGGGCGTTACCCAGCAGCAGCGAGTACTCGCCGTTGTCGCCGTCAAAGCGGGCAAGGGTGAGGTCGCCATGCTTGGCCTCGGCCGTCAGCGCGCCGGGGTGATCGAAAGCCAGCGGATAGGTGAGCTTGGGCTTGACGGCCGCGCAGCTGCAGGGCCAGGGGCCGCAGTGCTGCAGCAGCTCGCCGTTCTCGTTATCGGGATGGCGCACGGTCCAGTCGGCGAACATGCCGCGGTGACGGCCCAGGTCGGCGGCCTCGACCATCAGCGCGGTGATGGCGCCGTGGATATCGGTCTCGCATACGATAGGAATGCCCATCTCGTTGAGGATGGCGTTGGCGGCGCAGGGCATAATGCCCAGCTCGTCCTGCAGAGCGTTCCAGCACTGAATGGCGCCGGCGTTGCAACCGTACTTCTCGACCAGGCGCTTCATGGCGATGGCAAGACCGGCGACCGCGGGAACCTTATCCTCGGGGATGCAGATCTCAAAGCTGTCGTTGATGTGGGCAAGCATGGTAGCCATGGCCTGCTCGTCGGCCTGAGCGTCGCGCACGGCCTGGACAAGCTCGGTCATGGGAATGGGCGAAAGCTGGATGTTGAACTTCTCGAGCAACTCGCCCTCGTTGCACATGGTCGACCAGAAGTCGAACGGACGGGTGGCCATCTGCAGGATGCGGGTGTGCTTGAAGGTCTTGACCACGTTGCACACGGCCAAGAAGTCCCAAACACCGCGCTCGAACTCGGGATCGGTCAGGCGGCAGTTGGTCATGTAGGTGAAGGGAACCTGGAAGCGGCGCAATACTTTGCCGGTGGCGAACAGGCCGCACTGGCTATCGCGCAGGCGGGTGCCGTCGGGCTCGGGGCGCTCGTCGCGCGGGCCCCACAGCAGCACGGGTAGGCCGAGCTCGCGGGCAAGGCGAGCGCAAACGTACTCGGTGCCAAAGTTGGCGTGGCACAGCATAATGCCATCGACGCCCTCGGCGCGGAACTTCTTGACGATAGGCTCAATGTGGCTGTCGTCGAACAGCAGGCCCTCGTCATTGATGTCGTCGATATCCACGATGTCGACGCCGATCTCGCGCAGGCGATCAGCCGTCAGGCCGCGATACTTGATTGCGTCCGGCGCGCTAAAGATACTGCGGCGCGTGGGCACAAAACCGAGCTTGATCTTGTCCATGTACGTCCTCCCCTAATCACATGTTCAGTAAACAGACGCATGTTTCGTTTTGTTCTGTTTACTAAATTTTTACTCCAGTGTTTAGAAGTTTAACGCGAAATACCCGTGGGCGGTAGAGAAATCAGCCTAAACGGTATGTAAACAAACTGAACATACAAGGGCAACAAAAAGAGGGCCCCGAAGGACCCCTTTTGGTTGACGTTATTTTTCTGCCTTAGCGAGCTTTGCCGCCCTGCGGCCCGGCGTTGCCTTTGCCTAGATCTCACGCACGCTCTGACGCTCGACAAAATAGGTCGATACGGCTGTCTTGCAGGTATAGCTCTTGGGATTGCGGATGTTGCCCACCAGGCGGCGCACCGCGATCTCGCCCACCTCGTGCTTGGGAACGTGCACCGTGGTGAGCGGCGGGTTGGAGAAGGCACCCAGAGATAGGTCGTCAAAGCCGATGATCGAGACATCCTCGGGCACGCGAATACCGTGCTCGTTGAGCGCGCGCATGGCACCCACGGCGAGCACGTCGTTTTCGGCAAAGAAAGCCGTCGGCAGGTCGTCGCGCGAGACGCTGTCGAGCCATGCGCCCATGTCGCGATAGGCGCCCTCGAGCGTGGTGCCCAGCGTAACGCGCCATGTCGGGTTGGCCTCAAGGTCTGCGTCCTCAAGCGCTTGGCGATAGCCGCGCTCGCGATCCTTAAAGTTGCGGATGCGAAGGTCGCCTGCCAGATAGCCGATCTGCCTGTGACCTTTCTCGATGAGGTGATCCACGGCGCGCAGCACCGAGTCGGTGTTGGCAATGACCACGGCATCGAAGTACTGACGATCGCTCCAGCCATCGAGCACGATCAGGTGGGCGGCAGCGTTGGCAAACAGGGCGTAGTCTTCCTCGCCCAGCTCGGTGCCCATCAGCACGATAGCGGCGGACGGATCGGCGATCAGGCCCTCGACCTGCGGACGCACGGCGTCCAAGTCGCTAAAGTCGAGCGAGACAAAGCTCGTGCTCATGCCGTGACGACGCGCCTGGCGCTCCACGCCCTCGATAACCGCGGGATGGAAGGTGCTCTCGTCCAGAATGGCGCCCGTCTTGCGCGCGAGCACAAACTGAATGCTCTCGAGCTGCGTCGACTGCTGATAGCCAAGCGATTGCGCGCACTCCAGGATGACCTTGGCGGTCTCTTCACTCACGCTGCGCTTGCGGTTGAGCGCGTTGGACACGGTCGCAGGCGAAAAACCGGTGATGCGGCTGATCTCGCGAACACTTGCTTTGGCCATTGTTCCCCCTAGCAACGGCCGTGGCGGAGCATCGCAACTTGATGACTCGACAACTAAACGACCGCAAATTCAATCTAAACAGAATAGTAAATGTTTATGAGCTAGTTTAGCCTGTTGTCAAGCGAAGTGGCACGACTATTCCCCCAACGGGCGCATTTACTCGGTAGCTAAAAAAGCCCCGTCCCAAATTGACTACATGGGGCGGGGCACGGAAATCATTTAGCCAAGAACGCGGGCCATGCGCGTCTTGAACTCGGAAAGGAAGCGCGGGGCATCCACGGTCAGCGCCACAAGCGCGCTCTTGTCCGGATCGGACAGGCGATGCTCGTCGCAAATGGTGCGGCCGCGATACTCGCCCAGCAGATCAACACGCAGATTGCAGCCGAGCGCACCCACGAGCGTGGGGTCGATCGCCACGGCGACGGCCAGCGGATCGTGCAGCGCACAACCACCCAGGTAGGGTGCGTTCATCTCGTACGAGCCAATGTAGTGCTCGACCATGCTCGCAAACGCACAGCCCGCCATGGTGCCCGAGCCCGTCCAGCCGGCAATGTCGCGGCGCGTAAGCACCACGCGATGCGTCACGTCCAGACCCACCATGGTGAGCTTGCGGCCCGAGCGCAGCACGGCATCGGCCGCCTCGGGATCGCTTGCCATGTTGGCCTCGGCGCCCGCGCTCACGTTGCCGGGCACGGTCAGGGCGCCGCCCATCACCACCACGCGGCCAATAGACATCACCGCCGCCGCATCGCGCTCCAGGGCAAGCGCCAGGTTGGAGAGCGGGCCGGTCGCTACGTAGACCAGATCGGGACCATAGGTGCGCGCGGCATCGATTAGATAATCGACTGCAGCGTTGCCATCGACCGACGTCGCCCCCACCGGCTCGTAGGGCGACGCGGGCACGCTCGCGCCGCCGATGCCATTCTTGCCGTGGATGAGTACGGTGGACGCCGGCGGCGTATAGGGCTCAGTCGCCTGCAGAGGACGGTCGGCACCCAGGTACACCGGCACCTCGGGACGGCCCAACAAGTCGAGCACCGCCAGGCAGTTGCGCGCCGACTGGTCGACGCGCACGTTGCCAAAACACGTGGTAATGCCCACGAGCTCAACCTCGGGGCTCGCGATGGCATAGGCAAGCGCCATCGCATCGTCCACACCCATATCCAGATCAAGGATCAGCTTCTTGGTTGCCATTGTTCTACTCCGCTTCTCCGTCTTGTACTAAATCGTCTAAATCAAACACGCGCTCAACTTCGGCACGCGTGGGAATCGACTGCTGCGCGCCCAGGCGCGACACCGTCACTGCCGAGGCGCGAGCACCCGCGGCCATGCACTCAAAGAGTGGCAGGCCCTCCAAACGAGCCGCAGCAAGCGCACCGATAAATGTATCGCCCGCGGCCGTCGTATCGACCACCGTGCTCGAAAGCGCCGGCATGCGCAGCAGCTCGCCGTCGTCGCCGAGCGTAACCGAGCCGGCGCCGCCCAACGTGATGACCGCAGCTCCGGCACCCTTGGCGAGCAGGGCATTGAGCGCCGCGACGCAGCTCGCATCGTCTGCAGGCAAGATACCCGTCAGTACCTGGCACTCAGTCTCGTTGGGACAGACCAGGTCGACCGCAGGCCAGACCTCCGCAGGCACTTCGCAGGCAGGCGCTGGATTAAAGACCGTATAGAACCCCAGCTCGTGAGCGCAAACAAGCGCCTCGGCCGTCGCTGCAAGGTCACATTCGCCCTGGGCGATAAAGACGCTTCCGGCAGCCGGGGCAATCTCGCTGGCGTTACTATCGAGCTCATCGGTCACCAGACGCCTCAGCGCGCGGGCAACGTCCTCGCCCGCAAGTGCATGGTTGGCGCCCGGCGACAGCACGATGCGATTATCGCCCTCACAGCGAATGATGGTCGCCGTTCCCGTCTCCACGTCGTCGCGACGCGCCACAAAGTCACAGTCCACGCCAGCATCTTGGAGCCCCGCCACGAGCGACGAGCCAAACGAGTCGCGGCCGACCGCGCCGATCATGCACGTGCGCGCGCCCATGCGCGCAGCTGCTACGGCCTGGTTGGCGCCTTTGCCGCCGGCGTTGGTGATAAACCCGCTGCCGCCGACGGTCTCGCCCGCACGCGGCATGCGCTCGCACGCTACCGAAAGGTCCATGTTCATGCTGCCAAACACCGCAACGATGCCGCAATCTGCCATGGAAACCTCCTCGTCCGCGGGCTCTGCACCCGCTGTCGGCCGTCAATCGTGCACTCTCGCACCTCTATAACTTTAGTTCACTTTGATGTGGACGCGCGCTTGAGCTTACGCCAGCAGCAAGCATTCACAGGAGTAGGCGGCTACAATGAAAGCGTGCTGATTATTCTCGTCATTGGATGATGTTTTATGGAACAATTCCCGCGATCGAGCTCGCGCAGCTCACGCCATGCGAGCGATCAACAAGCGCCGCACGAACGTTCGCGCACTAACCGCCAAACCACCGAGCCGCGCCGCGCTGCAGGCTCCCATCGCTCGCCCGCCAACAAGGGCGCCCGCACCGACAGCGCCGCAAAAGAACAGGCGCCCACGCGTCCCAAATCTCGCTACATCCCCGCCCTCGACGGCCTTCGCACGCTCGCCGTTGTCGCGGTGGTGCTCTATCACCTCAACCTCACGTGGGCTCAGGGCGGCCTGCTCGGCGTCACGATCTTCTTTGTGCTCTCGGGATACTTGATCACGCGCCTGCTCCTCAACGAAATCGCAAAGACCGGTCGTATCGATCTCAAGAGCTTCTGGATCCGCCGCATCCGTCGCCTGTTCCCCGCCGTGGTAACCGTCGTGGTGGTGACCTGCGCACTGTGCACTGTCTTTAACCATGTGATGCTCACCAAGATGCGCCCCGACATCCTGCCGTCGCTGCTGTTCTTTAATAACTGGTGGCAGATCATGCAGGACGTTTCGTACTTTAACGCCCTGGGCGACCCCTCGCCGCTCACGCACTTTTGGTCGCTTGCCATCGAGGAACAGTTCTATCTTATTTGGCCGCCGCTGCTGCTCGCCATGGTGTCGGTGCACATGAGCAAGCCCAACACGCGCCGCGTGGTCCTGGGCCTTGCCGCGGTATCCGCCCTCGCCATGATGGTGCTCTACAACCCCGCCACCGACCCCAGCCGCGTGTACTACGGCACCGACACCCGCGTGTTCTCGTTGCTGCTGGGCGCCTGGATGGCCTTTATCCCCGACCGCGACCTGGCGCCTGCGCGCCTTGTCCGCCATCTGGGGCTCGACCGACTGGCCGGCGCCGCCAAGCACGGCAAGTCAAAGAGCGACACCGCCGAGGCCGCCACGACAAAGCCAAGTGAGCTCGCACGCTTTTGGTCCTCCCCCGCATCCATCGATTTGATGGGCGTCGTTGGCCTGGTCGGACTCGCCGCCATGGTCGCGCTCACCAACGGCTATACCGCGTTTCAGTATCGCGGAGGCACGCTGCTGTGCTCCATCCTCACACTGATGGTTATCGCGGCATGCGTGCAGCCCCAGGGCATGGTCGCACGGGCCTTGGCCGCCGAGCCGCTCGTATGGATCGGCAAGCGCTCCTACAGCATCTACCTGTGGCATTATCCGCTGCTGCTCCTCATGAACCCGGTCGCCAACATTAACGACACGCCCTGGTGGCACTACATTTTGCAGGTACTGCTGGTAGTTGCCGCCGCCGAGTGCTCCTATTGCTTTATCGAAACGCCGTTTAGGAAGGGCGCTTTTGGGCGCACTGTTTCCGAGCTCCGCGACGGCACCACCACGCCCGCCGGCTGGATGCGCGCACATGTCCCCACCTGCGCCGTTTGCGCCGTCGCGCTTGTTGTGGCGCTGGGCGGCCTGGTCTTTGTGCCCGACACATCCGCGCTGAGCGGCGAGGGCGCCGAAATCCTAAACAAGGAGGCCAAAAATGCAAAGCCTCAAGATCAACAGGCGGCCGACGACTCCGACAAAGACGACGACGGCTTCCCCGACGGAGCCTACGACCTGCTAATGATTGGCGACTCCGTGTCCCTGCGCGCCGTCGATGCCTTTGACGGCGTGTTCCCGCACAGCCACATCGATGCCGAAAAGGGCCGCCAGTTTGATGCGGGCCGCGCGACATTTGAGGGCTATATCCAGCAGAACCTTGCCGGCAAGATCGTGGTCTTTGCCCTGGGCACCAACGGTTTGGTAACGGACGCCCAGGTCGACGCGATCATGGCCGACGCCGGTGATCAGCGTATTGTCGTGTTTGTAAACACGCGCAGCCCGCAGCCGTGGGTCGGGTCCACGAACCAAGCCATTGCCAACGCCGCCAAGCGCTATAAAAACGTGCGTGTTATCGACTGGTACGGATACAGCACAAATCGCAACGACCTGTTCGATGGCGACGGCACGCACCTGTCGACTACCGGCGTGACCGAGTACCTTAAGCTCATCCACGATGCCGTCAAGAAGGACCTACCCGTGCACCCCGAGGACCACGTTAACGATCCGCAGCCGGCGGCTGTCAAATCCGCTGCCGAGGCACTCGTCAACGCCCTCGCCTACAAACCGCACAAGCTAGGCACCGACAAGTAACGCACAGCCAAATCTGCTTACAATCCGGCACTTGGGACCACTTCCGCGACTTACAAAGCCGCCTCTGGGCTGTTAATTCACCCCAGAGGCGGCTTTATAGCTGCACATCGGTATATAACTAGCACCCTATAGCAGACAAAAACAGGCCGCAGCCCATGGCAGCGGCCTGTTTAGAGTCCAAGAGAGGTGCTACGCGCTGTAGCCCATCGCTTGCAGAACAAACATAACGACCGTCAGCACCGTAATAACGCCGATAGTCGCCCAAGTGAGCACATTCCACACACGGCCGTTGCGGTTGGCGCCCATAATGTGTCGATCGGCGGCAATAACCACCTGAAACACCAGAACCACGGGCAGCAACACGCCGTTGATGACTTGCGAGGTCATCATAATCTGGAACAGGTCGACGCCGGGCATGAGCACCAGCACGGCAGAAATGCCAATGATTGCCGTAATGATGCCGCGATAGACCGGGGCCTCGTCCCAGCTGCGATCGGCACCGCGCTCCCAGCCAAACGCCTCGCAGATAGCGCTGGATGTAACGCCCGGCAGCACACAGGCGGCCAAGAAGCTCGCCGCAACCAGGCCCGAGGCAAACAGCACCGTGGACCACTGGCCCGCAATGGGCTCCAGCGCGCGGGCAGCGTCTGCAGCGTCGCTAATCTGAATGCCCGCGGGGAACAATACCGTACCGGTCGTGATGATAATAAAACCGGCAATGACATCGGCGGCAATCGAGCCGCTCACGGTATCGATGCGCTGCAACACGATATCGTCCTCGCCCGCATTCTTATCGACCACGTTGTTCTGTGCCAGGAAAATCATCCAGGGCGCGATGGTGGTACCGATCGTCGCGACCACAAGCGACACGTAGCTGGGGTCATTTTGAATGTTGGGTACAACCAGATCGACCGCCACCTCGCCCCAACTGGGACCAGCCATAATTGCAGCGACAATGTAGGTCACAAACACGCAGCTCACCAGCAACAGAATCTTCTCGATGCGCTGGAAGCTACCCGACATGGTAAGCATCCAAACCATCAGCGCCACAAGCGGCACCGAGATGCTCGCCGGCACGCCAAAGAGGGCAAGGCCGCTCGCGATACCCGCAAACTCCGAAATGGTCACGGCTGTGTTGGCAATCAGCAGCGCCGCCATGGCCAGCACGCTCTTGCGCACGCCAAAGCGCTCGCGAATGAGCGAGGCCAGGCCCTTGCCCGTCACGCAGCCGCAACGCGCCGCGGTCTCCTGCGTCACGATAAGCAGCACGGTCATGACGGGAAGCATCCAGAGCATCTTGTAACCATAGCTGGCACCGGCGCTGGAATACGTGGCGATGCCGCCGGCGTCATTGCCCGAAAGCGCCGCCAGAAGGCCAGGGCCCATGGCACCAAAGATGGCCGCGATGGTCAGCTTTTGCTTGGTGCCCTGCTTTTGCTTGCTATTTTGCACGCGACCACCTAACCCATGACCGACATGGTGAGCAGCACCGCAGCGGCACAGTACGCCACGCACGAGATCATGACGGCAATGACGTTCATGGCGGTACCCGACGTATTGAGGTCGTGCTCGTCACGCCAGAACAGCACCATCAGGTAAATCACAGCGCTCATGTTGCCAATCAGGCAGACGATAGCCGCGATGTTAAAGCAGCCGGTAAAGAGCTGCTCCTCAAGCATGGGCGCGTCGGGGAACGCCGTGGTGCGCACCAGCTGAGCGCACAGGTAGGTCACGAGCGACAGGATCAGGCCCATGCCCGTGCTCTGGAAGAAGAATCCCAGATACGGCTTGGGTTCATCGTCATGGCCGTCGTACTCCAGGAAGTAGTTCTTGACGAACGACACCATACGCGAGGCAGCCAGCAGCACGAGCGGCATGGCGCACATGGGGAACACCACCAGATGTGCGGAGCCCAGCGCCGTCCCCAGCACTGCCGCCATGATGCACGAGGCAATGCCCCACACGACAACCCAGTACTGGCGATGCACAAACCAGCTGAGCACATTCGTCGAGTCGTCGGACGCGCTATCGCCCGAGCCGACGCCTGCGATCTGCAGGTCCTCCTGGTGCTCCTCGGCGATAACGTCCATGGCGTCGTCGAAGGTCACAATGCCCAAGATGTGGCGGTTCTCATCGCAGACGGGGATGGCGACCAGGTCGTACTTGGTCATCTCGTCCGTTACGTCTTCCTGGTCCTCGTCGGGCGACACATAAACCAGGTCGCGGTAGGCCAGCTGGCCCAGCGTGGCGTCGCGGTCGGCCACGATCAGCGTGCGCAGCGAGAGCACACCGGTCAGCATACCGCTCGGATCCTCGGTATAGACGTAGTAGACGCTTTCGAAATCCTCGTCGAGCTTGCGGATCGCCTCGATGGCGTCACCGACCGTCGCCGTGGCAGGCAGGGAGACAAACTCCGAGGTCATAATGCGGCCGGCAGTGTTTTCCTCATAGCCCAGCAGGTTACGAATCGCCTTCTCCTCCTGAACGCCCATCAGGCGCAGGAGCTTCTCGGCCTTCTCGTAATCGAGCTCGTCGATCAGGTCGGCGGCGTCGTCCGGGTCCATCATGGCCAGCATCGACGACGCATCCGTGTCGGACAGGCCCTCGAGCATCTCGGTCATGAGCTCGTCGTCATCGAACTCCGAGATGGCCTCGGCGGCCTGGGCGGTGTCGAGCTGCGCGAACACCTGCGCGCGCAGGCGAGGATCGAGCTGCTCGATAATGTCGGCAATGTCGGCAGGATGCAGCTCGCCGAGCGTCTTATGCGACACCGACAGCTGGATGTTCTTAGTCGAGCGATCGAGCAGGTCCATGTAGGACCAGGCGATGATGTCCTCGCCGAGCGGTTTGCCCAGGTGCTTCATAAAGCCCTCGACGACATGTTCAAGAGCGGGGCTGATTGCGCGCAGCAGACCGCGGGCACCGACTTCGGCACCCAGCAGGCGCAGCTGATTTTCGCCTGACATGGAAAACTTGATGTCGTTTACGCGCACAACCTTCATGCCCTGCGTGTCGACGATTTGTTTATTGAGCACGTCGCGCGCGAGCAAAAGTTCGGTCGGCTGCAGGTACGAAAAACGGATTTCGGTAGCCGACGTCTTAAGGTATACGCCCGTCTCGTCGATACGGTCGACCCATTTTCGCCAGCTGATCATAAACGGCGTCTTGCCGGGACCGCGGAACGCGAGCGACGTCACGTGCGGAAAAACTTCGCCGGTAGCAATGCCAAAATCGTTCACAACGCCGAGCTTTTCGCCATCGACGTCCAAGACCGGCAGCTTGAGCATCTCACTCAGATAATTCACTGGTGCTCCCCATCATTATTCCTTCGGACCGTGGCCATGCCGGCACGCCATCCGTGGACTTTTAGATATGTATACGCATGCGCGGGCGGCACACCGCTCGGCGCTCACACCCCGTGCATGCGCAAAAAGCACCTGCAAGGGGTCATCGACTGTATGGTCGAGGTTTGGATTTCACCTGCAACCTTTCTCTTGACCCTTGTTATCCGCAGTAACTATAGCATCAGCATCGCGCCGTGACGCCAAATTTATGCTCCAAACATCGCAGGCATACCAAACGCTGACGCATCCGTGACATAGTCGTTTAAAAACGTCCCCCGTGACTAGTCTGTGGTGTCGTTATCTTCGGCGAGCTGGGGAAACACGGCGTTCTTGGGCATGGAAGTCTTCGTTAGCGAGGTGAGTTTTTTGCTCAGCGACGTATCCGTCTTAACCAAATCGCTCAGCGTCACGATCTTGTAGCCCTTGGCGACAAGGCCATCGATGATCTGCGGCAGCGCTTCGAGCGTCTGTTCGGAGCACTCGTCGCTATCGGTGAACAAAACAATGTTGCCCGGAGTCACCGATTCGAGCACTGTCGAAACCTGTTCGTCGGCGCTGTTGAGCAGCCAGTCGCCCGAATCGATATTCCACGAGACCACGGCAGACACCAGGTCCATCGCATCGATCCAGTTTTGCTCGTCAAACGCGGCGTAGGGAGCACGCAGCAACATCGTCTCGACGCCGGTCGCCGACTTAATCGCCTCGGTGCCCTTCGTGATCTGCTTGCGCACCGCCTCGCGATCCTTGCCCTTGAGCGAATCATCGCTGTAGCTGTTGGAGCCGATTTCGCATCCGGCATCGACAATCGCTTTGGCAGTAGCGGGCGAGGCTTCCGCAGCATCGCCCGAAAGGAAGAACGTCGCCGTGACGCCCTTTTCCTTGAGCACCTGCAAGACCTGCTTGGTCGCGCCGCTCGGACCCTCGTCAAATGTCAGGGCCACGTACTTTTCGTTGCCCTTGGGCGCTACGCTCGCGCACTCGACTACACAGTCGGTGGCGGGCATGACCTCGCCGCGGTCCTGCGTCTTGCCCGACTGCTCGCCGACCCATACCTCGGAGCGGCCCCGAACGCCCCAGGTTTTAACGTATTCGATAGCGCCCGTGCCCTCGACCTTCAACTTGGGCTCAATGGTCGTGACCTGGACCTCGTGCTTCTCGTACGTGTCGCGGCCGTCTTTGACCGTCACTTTCTCGCCGCCCGTTAGCTCGCGGCTATTCCACTTGCCCTGCTTCACCCGTTTGCCGTCCACCTTCACCGACAGCTTTTCGCCGCCACGGCGGGTAAGCACGCTATCGTCGACAGCCAACAAGTCGCCGGCATCGTAGGTGTCGGTCAGGCCTTGATCATCGATAAGGTTCTGCAACGTGGAGCCCACGCGCACCGAAGCCTGCTCCCCATTGAGCACAATGTCCACGCTGCGATTGACATAGCCCACGACGGCAGCGATAAACAGCACGAGCGCACAGCCGACAGCGATGAGCGCATAGGGCAGGCGGGACGGTCGGCGCGGTGAGCGCCCGTTGCCGATGCGCGCGCTGCGATCGCTAAACCCACGGCTATGGTTGAGGTACATCGCGCCGGGTTTACGGCGACGTCGACGCTGACCGCTGGGCAGCTGCCCCAGGTCGCGTCGCGCCGTCGGACGCGCACCCGAGCGCCCGTTTAAGTTAGATCCGTTTTGGCGCATGTGCCCTCCCCCATAAACACAGCGAGCCGGAGCAACATGTCTCCGGCTCGCCCCCCGTCATTTGGTACGTCGCTATTTGCTAGCTTTTGACGAGCCCCCGCTCGCCTTTTGATATTCGTCCTTAAAGGCCTTGAACATACCGCGCGTCTTGCCGAGCTGCTTGCCCAGTGCGCGACTGCCCTTGTCCACGGCGGCCGACCCCTTGTCATCGAGCACCTTGGCGCCCTTCTTGACCTTATCGCCCACCACGACACTGGCCTCGGCAGCCTTGGCGGCCGCGCCGCCCGAATACCCGAGCGACTTGACCTCGTCCGAGACGATCATCGCGCCGTTCTCGTAGCCGCGCAGCATCGCCGGCGGCATCTGTGTGTCGCCCACCAGCACACTCGAGGCAGTGCCGGCGGTCACGTAGAACGTCTGCACGATACCCGAACGCGGCTTGAACTCAACGTCCGAGCAGTAGCCCACGACATCGCCCGATTCCGTGCGCACGTCCATGCCAACCCAGATGATGCAGTCGTCCAGGTTGATATCGAGGCGCTTGGCCGCGGCGGCATCGTAGGTGCCCTTGACGTCGTCGACCGCGACAGCACCCTCATAGACGCCGATGGCATCGAGCGCCACAAATCGATCGGGGCGCTCGATCATGCCCGCGATATCGGACTGGCGAACCATAAAGCCCACCACGCGCGTACCGCCCGGGGTAAAGACCGGAAAGTGAATCTTGCCGAGCTTTTTGGGACTGCGCGGCGTGCCGTCCTTTTTGGTGCGCTTGTCTTCGGCAGGCTTACGATAAACCTTGACGCCGACAAAATCCCCTGCGCGCATTATGCCTCGGTCGAGGGCTCCGTGGCCTCGGTGTCGGCCTCAGTGACGTTCTCGACCACGACGTCGGCAGCGGGCGTCACGTTGCCGCCCGAGATGGCGTCGTTGAGCTGCTCGCGAAGCTGGTCCATGCGCTCGCGGGCCAGGTCGACCTTGGCGCGCAGGTCATCGGTCTTGGCGTCGACCATCGGACCAAAGTCGTTGACCGCGGCACGAGCCTCCTCGGCACCGTGCTCGTAGGTGTCGCGCATGTTGTCCCAGGCATCGTTGGCGATATCGGCGGCCATGGCACGGGTCTCGGCACCCGAGCGCGGGGCCAGAGCAACGCCGATGATAGCGCCGGCGGCAGCGCCAAAGAGCGCACCGGAGACAAAGCTGAAAGTCTTTCCCATGATCATTCCTCTCCTGCGGGCACCTCAATGCCCACCGTTTGAATGCTGTCCATTATACCCGCAGCGCAACACTTGCCGTCGCGCACATCTGCGTACGGTAAAAGCGCAGGTACATGATGGTGATAAGCGAGTGAGCCTACTCCTGCGGCATGGCAGGCATGGCCACCGTGGCCGCCGGGTCCTCGCCGGCGCCATCAACGAGCGGAAGCGCACCTTCCTGTGCGGGGCCTGCCGGAACCGTCGCCGCGCCACCGTAGACGGCAGCGGGGGCCTCGTGGCTCTCGGCGGTCGCGCCCTCGGTATCGATTGCCTCCTGCGGCTCATCGTCAAAGCTCGGGACACCCTGGGGCTCCGCGGGCTCGGACTCGACGGCTTCCTCAGCAGCTGCCTCGACGCCGGGTTCGGAATCGGCAGGAGCCTCGCCTTCGGCCCCGTCCTCGGCGTTTGCGGCGGCGATGGCCTCGTGCGGATCCTTGCCCTCGGCCTCGGCGCGCATACCCAGCACCAGGTTGCGCAGGCCCGCGACCGTGCCCTCCACGTCAGGGGCAGGCTGGTCGGCGTGCAGATAAGCCCAGTCCATCATAAAGGTCGCCGAAGACAGCGCGCCGATGGCCAGCGCGTCATCGGGGCATGAAAGCTCAACCTCAAAGACACGCTCATCGTGCTCGCTTACGCGGGTACGGCCGCACGAAATGCTGCCGGCGAGACCGGTCTCGTTCATGAGCTCCACTGTCACGTGCTCAAGCAGATGGCAAAGCTCGGTCTGGCCCATGCAGTCCTGGAATTCACGACCGGAATCGCCTAGGCACAGGTGCTTGGCAATCGCGGGCACCAGGTAGTACACGCGCGCCGTGGCCTCGATGTCCTCCGAGGTCATGAGCGGCATGCCGGGGTTCACCAGCACATGCGCGCAGATCTTGTCCTCGCTGACGGTGACCTTAAGGATGTTGAACAGGCCTGCCATAACTCTCCCCTACTCTTCCTTGCCCCACTCGTCGCCGTCGTGCGGGTCCTCAGAGCCCGCGCCCGGCGTCGCCGGCTTATCTGCCGAGGACTCGGAATCCTTCTTATCGGTTTCGGCCGGAGCGATCACGCGAATAAGCGAGATGCGCTGGCCACGCATCGACTGCACCTTGAACTTGTACCCTGCAACCTCAAACACCTCTCCGATGTCGGGCACCGAGTCGCAAAGTTCCAAAATCCAGCCGGCGATAGTCTCATAATCATCGCTTTCCTCGAGCGGCCAACCAAGCTCAATCGCATCATCGCACGAAAAACGCCCATCGACGAGCCACTCACGGCGCGAAAGACGCGTGAGGTACTTGTTGTCGGGGTCGAATTCGTCCTCGATCTCGCCCACGATCTCCTCGACGATGTCCTCGATGGTAATGATGCCAGCCGTGCCGCCGTACTCGTCCACGACCACCACGATCTGGTCGTGCGAAGTCTGCATCTCGGACAGCAGCGGCAGGATGTCCTTGGTGTCGGGCACAAAGGTGGCGTCGCGCAAATAACCGGCGATGGGCTGGTCGCCCTCGCCGTCGAGCGAGGGCTGAATCAGGTCCTTGATGTGCGCGATGCCCGCCACGTTGTCGGGATCTTCGTGATAGACGGGGATGCGGCTAAAGCCGGTCTGGCGCATAGTGGACAGCACGTCGGCGACCGTCTCGTCGTCCTCGCACATAGTGGTGTCCACGCGCGGCACCATGACCTCGCGGGCAACGGTATCGCCCAGGTCGAAGATCTCGTGGATCATACGCTTTTCCTCGTCGAGCAGGTCGTCCTGCTCCGAGACCATGTACTTAATCTCTTCCTCCGAGACGTTTTGGCGGTCGTCGGCACTCTTGATGCGCAGGATGCGGGCCAGACCATCGGAGCAAGCGCCAGTCAGCCAAACGAGCGGACGGGCGATCTTTTGGAAAAACGACAGCGGCCCCACGACCTGCTTGGACACGCCTTCGGCATTGGCCAGACCAATGCGCTTGGGCACAAGCTCGCCAATCACGATGGACACGAAGGCGACCGCAACGGTGATGATGACCGGCGCCAGTCCGCGCGCGATGGCAGAGAGCGGCGCGATGCCAAAGCTCATGAGCCACGTGGCGAGCGGGTCGGACAGGCTCGTCGAAGCAACGGCGGACGAGGCAAAGCCCACGAGCGTGATGGCGACCTGGATGGTGGCGAGCAGCTGGTCGGAGTCGGCAGCCAGCTTAACGGCGCGCTCGGCGCGTTTGTCGCCTTCCTCGGCCTCGTGCTCCAGCACGGCGCGCTTGGCCGTGGTGAGCGCCATCTCGGACATAGAGAAGTAGCCGTTGATGAGGGTCAAAACGAGGGTGGTGATAAGGGAGATGGTTATGTCCATCGGGAGTTTCTCGAACCTCCAAGATTCGGGACGTTAGGTAGTAAGCGTAGATAACGGATAGGGCAGTTGCGTCCGGCGGCCGCTTGGACGGGTCCGCAGGCACAGACGCGATCGCTAGATTACGAAGAGGATCACCGCCATGAACTGGAAGATACTGCCGGCAAGCACCCACAAGTGAAACACACTGTGCAGGTAGCGCACGTTTTTAGCGATGTAGAACGGCACGCCCACGGTGTAGCACACGCCGCCGACAGCGAGCAGGGCAAGTGCCACGGGGTTGAGCAGCGACACGAGCTCGGGCAGCTTAAAGACGACGAGCCAGCCCATCAGCAGGTAGACCAGGCCGCTTACCCAGTGCGGTTGACGCTCCCGCATAAAGCACTCGAGGGCGATGCCGATAATGGCGATGGCCCATACGGCAAAGAACAGCATAGGGCCGCCGTCGTTTGCGAGCGTGATGAGGCAAAACGGCGTATAGCTGCCGGCTATGAGCAGGTAGATGCAGCTGTGGTCGATGATGCGAAACACGCGCTTGGCGCGCGCGGGCCGAATCGCGTGGTAGAGCGTAGAGGCTAGGTATTCGAGGATAATGCTGACGCCATAGACAATCGCCGCGGCCATGTGGGCTGGGCCTCCGCCGCGAAGAGCGGAAAATACGATCAGGAGTACCAGGCCCGCGATGCCCAGCAGGCAACCGACACCATGGGTGACGGAGTTCATGATCTCCTCGCCCACCGTGTAGTGTGGAACGGCCGCGGTCTTGGGTCGCGGCTTGGAACTGTCGCTCGAATCGGACATGCCGGTTACATCCTCCAACGTAAAGAGTTCTCAACACTATATCAAAGCGTCTGGGTACGTGCGAAATTTGCACCATACGTGACCCCTTGTTTACCCATTCTTTGCTTGTTGACGCATCAACGGCGAACAATCATGGTTGATTACAGCGCTGGAGGACCGTTTTGGCTCCCGCCTTCGGAAGTATGCGGCAAAATCTGGAACTGCCGACCAGACCGCAGTTTTACCAACAATTTATCAGGGGTTTTGTTGCCAAAAACGCCTTGTGGTCGGCGGTATTCGATTTTTCACCGCACTTCCGAAAAGCCGCCCGTGAGCGCTGTGCTCGCGGGCGGCTTTTGCGCGAATTACGCCACAAAGGCGCTTGTATTGTCCAATAGCTAGGCGCTATTTGACCTCGATAAGCTCGTACTTGCTCGTGCCCAGGCCGATCTTCTCGGCGTGCGCGATGCACGCGCGCCAGTCGGTGTCGGGATGCGTGATGCAGAAGGGGTCACGCGCCTGCTCGCCCTCCAGATGCTCGTGGTTATGCTCCATCTTGGCCGCGCTATCGGTGAGCTCGGTGTTGGGCAGCGGCTCGGACGCCATGACGGCATCGGCACAGGCCTGGTCGATGGCGACCGGGTCGAAGCTCGCGAACATGCCGATATCGTTGACGATAGGCGTATCGTTTTCGGGATGGCAATCGCAGTTGGGGCTGATATCCATGGCAAGCGAGATGTGGAAGCTCGGGCGGCCGTCGACGACGGCCTTGGTGTACTCGGCGATCTTGCAGTTGAGCACGTCGGCCGCGGCGTCATAGACGGGCTTGATGGCGTCCTGGTTGCACACGCCGATGCAGCGTCCGCAGCCCACGCAGCGATCGTGGTCGATAGCAGCCACGTGCACCGTGCGAGTAGCGCCGCTGGCAAGCTCGCGCTCGCGGGTGTCGTCGAACGAGATAGCGTTGTGCGCGCAGATCTTTTCGCAGGCACGGCAGCCAATGCAGTGCTCGGTCGCGACGTTCGGCTTGCCGGCGGCATGCTGCTCCATCTTGCCGGCACGGCTGCCGCCTCCCATGCCCAGGTTCTTCATGGCGCCGCCAAAACCGGCCTGCTCATGGCCCTTAAAGTGGGTGAGGCTGATCACGATGTCGGCATCCATGAGTGCCTGACCGATCTTGGCCTCATGCACGTACTCGCCGCCCTCGACCGGGACGAGCGCCTCGTCGGTACCCTTGAGGCCGTCGGCGATGATGATCTGGCAACCCGTGGCATACGGGGTAAAGCCGTTCTGATAAGCGGTATCGATGTGCTCGAGCGCGTTTTTGCGGCTACCCACATAGAGCGTGTTGCAGTCGGTGAGGAAGGGCTTGCCACCCAGCTCCTTCACGACATCCGCGACGGCGCGGGCGTAGTTGGGGCGCAAAAAGCTCAGGTTGCCCAGCTCGCCAAAGTGAATCTTGATAGCGACGAACTTGTTCTCAAAGTCGATCTGCTCAATACCGGCGCGGCGGATGAGGCGCTTGAGCTTGTCGAGCTGGCTCTCGCGAGTATGCGTACGCAAGTTGGTGAAGTACACCTTAGCGGGTGCTGCGGGTGAAGTTGCGGTCATAGATCTATCCCCTCGGTCTATATGGCGTTACAGACATAGAGGATGGTACCCGTTAAAGCGGGGTCAAAGTCAAGTACGACGCCTAGTCATTGGGGACGTTCTTAAATGAGTAGTCGCAAGGTACTCATTGGGGACATACTCATTGGGGACAGACTTAAATGACTGAAACCACTCATTGGGGACGGACTTAAATGAGCGCCTCGCCACCTGGCGGCTAGGGATGTTCCTTTCCTGCCGGCAGTTGGGGACAGTCCTTGGCAACCCTGCCGGCGAGCCGGCGAATCGGCAAAGACTGTCCCCGATGACTAGTCGTTTAAGTCTGTCCCCAATGACCACTCTTGGTCGTTTAAGTCTGTCCCCAATGAGAACCCAATGACTAAGTGGCTAGGCGTGGGATTTGGCGTGAGTGAGGGCTAGGCCTACGGCGGCGATGGCCATGGCAAAGAGCACCGTGACGCCCAGATCGCAGACGATGTCGCCCAGCACGGTGGACGTCAGGTCCGACGAGAGCGCCTTGCCGATTGCGTCGTTCACCCAATACGTCGGCACAAAGTGCGCCACCGTCTGAACGGCCGGGCCCATCAGCGACAGCGGCATCCAGGCGCCGCCCAAAAACGTCATGAGCATGCCAAGCAGGTTGCCCACACCGTTGAGCAGCTCCTCGCGCGCGCCCAGGCTCGACAACGCAAAGCCAACGGCCAGCGGCGTGCACGCCAGGGCAAACGTTGCCGCCAGTGCCAGGCATACACGACCCACGCCGACCTCGGCGACCGCGCCGGCAAAGCCCACGACGCCCATCATGCTCGACACAAACCAGATGCAGACGGCGAGCACGGCGGCGGCCGCAAACACGGCAAGCGAGCGCTGACGCTCGGAGATTGGGCCGGCCTCCATGCGGCGCACGCGCTCGGGCTCGTTCATGCCCGAGAACACCAGCCCCACCGATACGATGACCGACGAGATAATCGCGTACGTGCCAAAGTTGAAGTACGACTCAAGCGTGGCGGCGGCTGTCGAGTCGACCTTGACCTGCTCGATCTCGACCTCCGCGCGCTTGGCGGCGGCACGCTCGGCGGCCTTGGCGACGTCACCGTCGGAGGCAGTAGGATCAAGTGCGGCCGCGGCGCCCGCGAGCGAGATCCAGCGTGAGGCCTCGGCAGACGAGAGCGCCGCCGCCATGGTGCCGGCACCGTAGGTCACATCGAGCTTGGGCAGGGACTCCCCCGCACGGGCGGCTGCGACGAGGTCGCCCTCAAACCCCTCCGGGATAAAGAACACGCAATCGGCGCTACCCTTGGCGCTGTTGCTCTTGGAGAGCGCGTCCGCAAGGTCGTAGGTGTCCTCTCCGATACCCGTGACCAGATCAAAGCGCGAGCCCAGGTGCTTGGTAAGCGCACGCGAAAGGTCGCTGTCGTCGCGGTCGACCACGATCACGTTGGTGTCGTAGGGCTCGTACTCGGTGAGCTGCGACGAGTTCCAGCTCACCGATGCCGCGATGAATACGCCCATGAGCGAGATGAACACCGTATAGATGAGCAGGTAGAACGGGTGCGCCAGCGCCATGCGAAGCGCAGTCTTAAAGGTGCTCATAGCGGCTCCTTCCAAAGATCAGCGTGGCGACGGCAACGAACAGCAACGCCATAAGGGCCAGCGCGCCAGCGCGAACGGCAAAGGGACCCAGGTCCTCAAAGAAATACAAGCGGTTGAACATGTCGCAGATGAGCTTGACGGGATTGAGCCAACTCTCGGCCGGGCAGGCGCGGGCGACGTCGTCGGCAAGCGCCATCGCCGGCTCGCCATAAAGCCCGGCGAACAGGGCACACGTGGTGGCAAAGCCTGTGAGGATGCCCGACTTGGACGCCTTGCCGCCCTTAACGGGAAGCGTGCCCACAAAAAGGCCCAGACCCGTGGCGGCAAGCGCGGACACGGCGCCGCCCACCAGGCAGAGCCCCTCGCGCCCGCCAAAGTCGACCCCCACGACCAGGCGCACGTAGCCGATCGCGATCGCCATCGAGGCAAAGGAGACCAACCACGAGCCCACAAAGATGCCGGCCAGCGATGCCGTCTTGGAAAGACCGCCCACGCAGCGACGCGCGCCAAGGCCCGACAGATTGGGCTGCAGGTCGACGACGCTCAAGGCGGCAAACTCGGCAGACATCATCGCGACCAGGCCAAAGAGCGCGTAGTAGTAGATGACCGTGCCATCGGGCGTGGCACGCGTCAGGCTCACACGGCGGATTCCGCCCTCGAGCGACAGGGCGCGCGCAACCGCCTCCGGGTCGGCGAGCGCCGCCGGGTTGTCCTGGGCAATCTGACGCATGAGCTCGGCATTTTGCGTATACGAGCTTGCCACCGTCTCCAGGATGCTGCGGTCGGTGAGCACCGACGTCGCACGCGAGCTGTCATAGCTCGAAAGCAACGTGAGTTTGGGCGTGCCCGCGGCATCGACCGTATAGATGCCCGCGACCTCGCCGGCTTTAAGCGCACGGCTCGCATCGACTGCGTCGTCGCACTCGTGGATCTCGAGCAGTTGGTCGTCGCCTTCCTTGGCAAGCGACGTCGCCACGTCCTTAAAGGTCGAGGCGCCCCAGGCCTCATTCACTACGACGGCCACCGGCACCGGGTCGACCGTGCCATCGGAGCTCAGATTCGCAAACATAAACATGAACATCGTGGAAAGCGCGACGGGAAAGATCGCGCCCCAAACCCACGTGCTCGGCCGGCGCAACAGCGTCTTGACCGTAATGATAATGGTGTTGAACATGGCCGCCCCCTAGTCGCGCAGCTCGCGGCCGGTGATCTCGAGGAACACGTCGTTGAGGGTCGGCGGCTCGCTCCACACGCGGCCGAGCGCCACATCGGCGGCGCGCAGCGTGTCGAGGATGTCAACCAGGTTGTGCGGGCTCGCTTCGCAGGTGCAGACGAGCTCGCCGCCGGAAAGCTCGACGCTGAGCACGTGCTCGAGGGCGCGCAGCCGCTCGACCGTGGCGAGCTCGACGGCGCCGACCTCGACGGTCACGCGCTCGCCCATCTGAATCATGCGCTTGAGCTCGTCGTTGGTGCCCTGCGCCAGCACGCGCCCGCCGTCCATGATCATGATGCGGCTGCAGATCTGTTCGACTTCCTCCATGTAATGGCTGGTATACACCACCGTGGCGCCTTCGTCGCGCAGGCGGCAGATGCCCTCCAGGATGGCATTGCGGCTCTGCGGGTCGACGGCCACCGTGGGTTCGTCGAAGAAGATGAGCTCGGGCTTGTGCGCGATGCCGCAGGCGATGTTGAGGCGACGCGCCAGACCGCCCGAGAGCTTGCCGGGGCGAAACTTGGCAAAGTCGCCCAGCCCGACAAAGTCGATGGCCTCGTCGACCAGCTCGCGACGGCGCTTGCGGTCGTTGACGTAAAGGCTGCAGAAATAGTCGATGTTCTCGCGCACCGTGAGCTCGTCGAACACCGCCACCTGCTGCGGCACCACGCCGATGCGGCGCTTGAGGTCGTAGCGGGCGGGCGTCATGGGCTCGCCGAACAACTCGATGGTGCCTTTGTCGTAGGCGAGCAGCTGCAGAATGCAGTTGATGGACGTAGTCTTGCCCGAGCCGTTAGGGCCCAGCAGGCCAAAGATCTCGCCGGGGGCGATGCTCAGGTTAAAGTGGTCGAGCGCGATAAGATCGTCGTAGCGCTTGACGAGGTTTTCGACGTGGACGATGTCTGTCATGAGGCGGCCCTTCTGTTGATTTCGGCCCGGTACGATTGCATCATCGCAGGAGCCGCCGGCGCGCACCAGTGAGCTTTGTCACGAGTGCGGCGGGGGCGGGCGGGAGGAATGTCACGGTTGCGGCGCCTGAGCAATCGTCGCGCGCACCATCGCGTACAATACCCGTATGAACAGGCTATTCGACAAATCGATCGTGCTGGCGTGCTGTATCGCGGCCGCTCTGGGCCTTGCTGTGGATGCTTGCTTGGTCGCGGCGTTTTGTCTTGGCGTCGCAGTCGCCTCGCTTACGGAAATTGCACAAGGCGAACGTGCCCGCCGCGCCGGTGAGGCCGCGAGCTACGCTTACATTATGGTGGCCGTCTTTGTGCCGTCGTTTGTGCCGTTTGCGCCCCTCGCCCTCTATGACATCGCGCGACGCGTGCGCCGTGAACACGTTTGGGTCGCGCTGGGCGCCGGCGCCATCTTTGTCTGCGCACTCGTCGCATATGCCCACGCCGGCGCGCTTCCCACCCGTGCGCTGCTGTTGACCGCCATCCTTTCAGTCGCCGGCACCTTGCTGTCTCTGCGCACCGCTCAGCTGGAGCGCGAGCAGGAGCGCATGCGTCGCACCCGCGACGAGCTGCAGGAGCGAGCCCTCGCGCTCGAGGCGCGCAACCGCGACCTTGCCGACCGCCAGGACTACGAGGTCGAGCTCGCAACGCTCGCCGAGCGCGCCCGCATCGCACGCGAGATCCACGATAACGTGGGACACCAGCTCACGCGCGCCTCGCTGCAAACCGAGGCCCTACGCGTGGTCCACGCCAACGAGCCCGGCGTCGCCGCCGACTTCGCTGACGTCAAGCGCACCGTGGACGAAGCGCTTCAGCTCGTGCGCTCGAGCGTCCACGCGCTCAACGACAACGCGGCGAATCTCTCCGTACAGCTCGAGCGCATCGTGGAGGGCGCGCGCTCAGATGGCGGGCCGCAGATTGAACTTGAGGTTTTGGCCGAGCATGCGCCCGCAAATGTCGCCAACTGCTTTGCGGCGGTCCTGCGCGAGGCGCTTTCCAACTCCATACGCCATGCTTGCGCCCATACTGTCACCGTACGATGCATGGAGCATCCGTCGTTTTACCAGCTCATCGTTACCGACGATGGCGCGGGCGGGGTCCAAGCAAGCAGCCGCGGCACCGCAGAGGGCATGGGGCTCGGCTCCATGCGCGAGCGCGTCGAGGCGCTTGGCGGCACCTTCACCGCCGGCCCGCGCGCCGGCACCGGCGGCTGGCGTGTGTTTGCCACCGTTCCCAAACAGCAAGGAGATGAGGGCCGATGAGGCTCATCGTTGTCGACGACGACCGCTTGGTGGTCGATTCGCTCAAGATAATCCTGGGCGCCCAGCCGCAGATCGAGGTGGTGGGTACCGGCGCCGACGGCAACGACGCAGTGGCTCTTTATGCCGAACACGCACCCGATATTGCGCCGCTCGACATTCAGATGCCGGGGCGCGACGGGCTTTCGGCGGCCCGCGAGATCCTTGAGCGCGACCCTGCGGCGCGCGTGGTATTTCTGACGACATTCTCGGATGACGAGTACATTGTGTCGGCGCTCAAACTGGGTGCCCGCGGCTACCTGATCAAAACCGATGTCGCCGCCATCCCGCCGGCGTTGGCCCAGGTCATGGACGGCAAACGCGTGCTCGAGGGCAAGGCAATCGAGGATGTCGACTTTGATGGGGCGGGCGTCGAGGTGGGCACGACCCGCCGGCCCGCGGCCTTCGTCAGCCTGACCGACCGCGAGTTCGAGGTCGCCGAGCTCATTGCCCGCGGCCTCGATAACAAGGAGATTGCCGCCACCGCCTATATGGGCGAAGGCACCGTGCGAAACCACATCAGCTCAATCCTGGCCAAAATGGGCCTGCGCAACCGCACCCAAATCGCCATCGCCTACCTTCGAGGGTAGTTGCCCGAAGACCGACCGCCCCGACATAACAAAATGTCTGCTACCGGTTTAATGCCATTTCAAAACTATGCCGGTTTACGGGGCCAAACTCAGGACCCCCATCCATACCCGCGTTTTCTGTAAAATGACGGCTCGTCTACCTGCGGTTTTATTTTCACGAATATCAGCATGGTTGAGGACTCGTGACTCACCCCCGTAAACCGGCCTAGTTTTGTCCGAGCGGCCACGTCAAGTGTCTCCGCAAGCCGCTTCAAGCCAAAAATGATCCGTTTTCCTCCGTCCCCAAGGGATCAGCCGGAGCCGCTCCACGAAATCGGCCCATCTACTACGTTTAACTCGATACCCCTGACCATACCTTCGTTTTGAGCAAAACCGCAGGCGTTCTACCTGCGGTTTTGTTTTCGCGCTTTTTGACATGGTTGGGGGTAAGGGACTAAACGTAGTAGATGGGCCGGTTTCGTGGCGAGCCCTCCTCGCCTACGCACAAAAGCGCCGCCACGGAGGAGGGAGATGCCTCCGTGGCGGCTGGGGGTGGGGGGTGGGGCTATGTTCTGGCTCCCCGCCGGCCGCCCGGGGCCTTTTGGCCCCGGGCGCCGCCAGCGTGCCTAGCGTTTACGGATACCCCAGACCAGGGCTCCGACGCCGGCCATGGCGATAACAAATGCCATGAGCAGTGCGGCGGTCTGCTGGTCACCCGTGGTGGGCAGGAAACCCTTGACCGTCTTGACGATGTTCGTCACGGTCTTGGGCGTGCCGGGATCGGGCGTCGGCACGGGCGTCTCGGGCTTCTTGTACGTGTTGTTGAACACGATGCCCTCGACGCTCTTGTCGCCCTTGGTAAAGGCGACATTCGCCTTGAGGTTGCCCTCGCCGTCATCGGCCACGTTGACGGTCGCGGTAAAGACGGACTTGTCATAGGTCATACCGGCCTCGTCGCCCTTGACCTCGCTGATGGTGTAGACGTACGTACCGGGCTCGTCGTACTCGAACTTGTCGAAGTTGATCTTGCCGTCGACATCGTTGGTAACAGTGGACTCGATGTCCTCGCCAACGAGCTTAAAGCTAAACTCGTCCTTCTTGAGCTCGCGTCCCTCGAGCACCTTGATGGCACCGATGGAGACCTGCGTGGGCATGGCATGATACTTGTTGGTAAAGCCAGCCGACTCAGTAGTTCCCTCGAGCTTGTGCGTCGCGGTCAGCGTGCCGTCGCCGTTGTCGGAGACGGTGGTCACGACGGTGTAGGTCGTGCCGTCATAGGTGACGCCCTTGTACAGGCCGAGCGCGTTGGGGCAAGCCTCGCGCAGCATGTACGTGTGCGCGCCAGGCGCCTCGTAGCGGATCGGGCTCAGCGCGACGGTGCCATTGGCGTCGTTGGTGCCGGTCGCGACAACCACGCCGTCCTCGAGCAGCTCAAACGTGAACTCGCCTGCTGCAAGGTCGCGTCCGGTCAGGCGCTTGACCGTCTTGACCTGATCGGTCACCACAGAATCGGTAGGCGTCACGCTGTAGGTGTTGGTGAACGTGAAGGCAGCGCCGTCGTCACCCTCGCGCACGACCTTCAGATGTCCGGCACCGTCGTCAGTCACGGTGTAGGAAACCTTACGCGTGGCGTTGGCGTCGTTGGTCACGCCAGGGGCGCTACCGGACTCGGTCACCGTGTAGGTAAAGGTGTGCGAGCGCGGGGCGGTGGAGGCTGCGGGCTCGGACTCGCCGCCGGACTCGTCGGCATTGGCATCAGCGTCGACGTCGGCCTCTTCAGCCTCTGCCTCGTCGGCCTCGGCTTCGTCAGCTTCGTCTGCCTCGGCCTTATCGGTCGCATCATCCGTCACGCCCAAGGCGCGGTTGAGGTCCTCGAGCGTAAAGTGGATCTTGCCAAAGTCCACGTTGCCGGCCGCGTCGTTGGTTGCGGCCGTGCGCTCGGGCATCGGGGCGCCCGCCTCATCGGCGGTCACGGTAAAGGTGAACTTACCCGTGATATCGGCCGGGGTCAGGCCCTCGGCAGCCTGGAGCTTCTTGGCGCCGGCGAGCGCGGCGTCAACGGCATCGGCGCCGTAGACGTTCTCGAACACGGGCTCGACGCCACCGTAGTCAGGCTTCGCCGTCAGAGTGCCGTCGCCGTTGTCGACGACGATGACCTTAAAGCTAAAGCTCGACTTCGCGGCAGTAATACCCTTTGCTGCGAGCGGGGACGTGTACTCAAACGCCGTGTAGTTGATAGTCCACGCAAGCTTGGCATCCGTGTCGGTACGGATGGCGCGTTTGGCGTTTACCAGGTCGGCGAGCATCTCAGTCGTGTAATGCAGCGTGCCAAAGCTCACCTGGCCGTTGATGTTGGTCGCCACAGTGCCGTCAATGGCTTCCGTCTCGCCCGCATAGGCGATGCCAAAGTAGAACTCGCCGTTGGCCAGCGGACGACCGGTCAGGGTCTTGGTGGCGACAATCTGCGCAAGCTCGCCGCCCGGGTTATCGGTCGATGCGTGGTAGCTGTTGGCGAACGGGACCACGGCGCTCTCGACCTTGTTCTCGCCGCTCTTGTAGACCGTCGCATGCGTGCCCTCGGGTCCGCCGGAAACGGTCGTCGTAGCGGTGAGCGTACCAGCGCCATCGTCGGCGATAGCGATCGTCACGGTGCGCACGGCCTCGTCGTAGGTGTAACCGGGCTTGCCGTCGTTCTTCTCGGCAACGGTGTATGTAAAGGTCTTGCCCGCGTCAGCCTGCGTAAACTTGACCTCATGGCCAGCCAGGATGTCGATCAGGCCAACCGTTGCCTCTGCCGTTGCAGGGGACTTGTACACGTTGGCGCCCTCGTGCAGGCCGAGCGCAATGGCCGAAGCCTCGTCGGCAGGCGTCACGGTAAAGGTGAACTGACCCTCGGTCATGGGACGTCCGTAGAGGCTCTTGCTGAGCTTGAGGCCGCCGGCCGCGGCGTAATCGAGCTCAGTACGGTACGTGTTGATAAAACGTCCGCTTTCCTTCTTGGTGACGTTGGCGGTCAGGACGCCCTCGCCGTTCTCGGTCACGGTCACTTCGGCGGTCGCGACATGTCCGTCATACGTCATGCCCGCCGCGTTGCCCGCGTTCTCGCGGATCTCATATTTGTAGGTTCCGGCAGCCGTGTAGCGGATCTTACCGAACTTGATGGCGGCGATGCCATCCTTCGCGTCCTTCTTGTTCACGGTTACGGTTGCGGGATCGGGCAGCGGGGCGCCCTCGGGAGCGGTGATGGTAAAGCTGAACTCGTCTGCATCCGTCCAGTCGCGGCCGTCGACGGCCTTGCTCAGGTCAAAGTCGAGCTCTGCGTCGATCGGGGTCACACTGTAGGTGTTCTTGAACTCGACGGGCTCGGTGCCCTTCAGGACATGCTCGGCCTTGAGAGTGCCGTCGCCGTTATCGGTGATGGTGGTCTCGATGGTGAACTTGGCATCGCTGTAGGTGATACCGCCGGCGTTGCCCTTGGCCTCGCGCAGTGTGTAGGTGTGCTTGCCGGACTTGTCGTACTTCACGGCGTTCATCGTGATCTTGCCTTCGGCATTGTTGGTGCCGGTGGCGACGACCTTGGCGTCCTCGCCCTCGCCCTCGACGAGCTCGAATCTAAACTCGCCAGCCTTGAGGCCGCGGCCGTCCAGGACCTTGGTCGCGGTGATCTGGTCGGTGACGCGCGTCTCGACGGGCGTCACGCTATAGGTATTGGTGAACGTAAATGCCGCATCGCCGTCCGGCTTGCGGGACACCCTCAGAGTACCCTCGCCGTCATCAGTCACGGTGAAGGAAACCGTACGCGAAGTCTCGGCGTCGTTGGTCACGCCAGCGACCTCACCGGACTCGGTCACGGTGTAGGTAAAGGTGCGCTCGCGCTTCTCGGGCTTCTCGCCCAGAGCCTTGTTAAGGTCGTCGAGCGTAAAGGTGATCTTGCCAAAGTCGACCTTGCCCTTGGCATCATTGGTCACGCTCGCGTTCGCGGGCATGGGTGCGCCCTCTTCACCGGTCACGGTAAAGGTGAACTTGCCGGCAATGTCAGCCGGGGTCAAGCCATCAGGAACCTGCAGATTCTTCTTGCCCACAAGCGATGCCTCGACAGGCGCGGCAGTGTAGGTGTTCACAAACTCGTTGCCGGCATCGCCGTAGACAGCCGTCGCCGTCAGGGTACCATCGCCGTTGTCGACAACGGTTACACATGCGTCAATTGCCGACACGGTGGCGCTCACGCCCGCAGGCAGCTTTCCGGTCTGCTCGGCAGCAATGTAGCGAATGGTCCACGTGGGCTTGTCGGAGCTAGCATCAACCGACGCCTTGCCCTCCTCGACCAGCTTGGCAAGCGACTCGGTCGTGTACGTCAGCGGCCCGAACTCAACCTTGCCACCCTTGTTGGTTGCATCCAGCAGAACCTCGTCGTGCCCCGCATAGCTCAGCGCAAACTTAAATTCGTCATCGGCCATCGGGCGCCCCGTGAGCGTCTTGGTTGCCTCAAGAGTCAGCGGGGTTTCCGTCTTGGCGCTATAGGTGTTCTTGAACTCGGTCTTGCCCGAGATCTTTTCAACGTCAGCCTTAAGCCCACCCGTGGCCTTAACCGCCACGGTCACCTTGAACGTGGCAACGTTCTCGCTGTAGGTGATGCCACCGGCGCCGCCCTTGACCTCGCGGACCTCATAGGTGTACTCGCCCGGCTTGTTGCAGGTGATCTCGCCGAAGTCGATAGCTGCCTTGCCATTGTCGTCCAGGTCGTCATTGGTCACGGTCGCGGTCGCGTGTGCGGGCATCGGGGCGTCATTCTCGGACGTTGCGGAGAGTTCAAACTTAAACTCGTCCGCATCCGTCCAATCGCGGCCCTCGAGCACCTTGGTCAGGCCAAAGCTGGCCTTGGTATCCACCGTTGTCGGCGTCACGTTAAAGCTGATCTTGCCGTTGTTGCCCAGGTAGGAATTGACATGCGTCGCGGTCGCCTTGGCGGACACGTTGTTCCACTTGGGGTTAAGAACGTCGGTCGCGGTACCAGTGTTGTTGCCGCCCACACTCTCCTTGGTGGTGTGGAGCTCGTCGATAAAGGCTAGGCGCGCGGTTCCCACGCTAAACGAAAGGCTGCCGTCCTCGTCAGCAACAATAGCGCCGTCAAACTTCGCAGCGTCGCCGCCGATAAACTCGATGACGGCAGAGGCGGGCTTGGCCTCATCGTTTTCGCCCTGCTCCTCAAACTCATCCTTGTAGTAATAGGTGCCGGTATCTGCCAGCGAATTCTTTGCAGGCTGCGTGCAGTCCTTGTCCGTGTAAATTGGGGTCTGTTTCTGGAAGTAGTAGTAGCGGTTGGTGTCGGCCGGCTCAAAGGTCGCAACCGTATTACCCAACGCGCCGGTCTCCCACTTGTTCGCGTAGAAGTTCACAGTCTTGGTGCCATCGTCGGCAACGATCGTATTCTTTTCGATGTAAGCCTTGAGCCCCGTGACCTCCTCAGGCGTAAATAGGTTGTCGAGCGCAACACTCTTCACGCTCGAAGCATACTTCACCTGGATGGGCTTAACGTTGTCGACCGAAAGCTTGCCGTCTACGGTCTTAAAGTGACTCAGCGGAATCAACGACGCAGGAATATTGACCGTTACGATATCGCCCTTCTGGGGATTGTCATCGCCGGCACGCTGCACGGTAATGAGCAGGTCTTTTGCCTTGCCGGTGAACTCGTAGGTGTCGGTATTGGTTTCTTTATTGACCGTCTTGCTCGCCTTGGTAAACGGCGTGCCGTTAATGACGACTTCGGTAAATCCATCAACCTGCATAAAGTCGCCCAGCTCGTCGGTAAACGTGATGTAGCCGGACTTGGTCTCGTCGTAGCCCTTATGGATTTCGGTCGGATAAGGCGCCTCCGATGTGATGGCCTGAGAGATGTCGTCGAAGACCTTCTTGAGCTCTTCGGCATTGGTCGCCGACTTGTAGTAGTCGGAGTTTTCCGCACGCGTTCCGTGAAAATTCCATTTCGTGGCATTGGGGTAGTTGCTCGAAACGGCCTGCATGAACTTGTTCTCTTGGCTTGTCTTCGAATCCTGCACGCTGGCTTTGGGATCCGCGCCATCAAAGATGCCGATAGTATAAACGGTAGCCTTGCTGTCCTTCATGCTCTTGGCGGCCGTTACGGCAGCGTTAGCGACATCCGGATTGAACTCGCTGAAGCTTGTCGGCGTGCCGTCGGTAAAGAACACAACAATCTTCTTGGCGTCCGCGCGACCAGAAGTGATACCCTCTGCCAGCTGCAGGCCATTGTCGGCGCGCGTGGCGCCGGCAGGCTGAATCTTCTTAATGGTGCTCTGGAGAATGGTCACATTACCGCCGGAGCAATCGGTCAGGTCTTTCATAACCTGTGTGTAATTGTAGGTGTATCCTCCGTCAGGATACGTCTCGTTGCCGATATCGTTGGACTTCTTGCCCGCAAACTTAACGATTGCAACCTTATGCTGCCTATCCACGCCCTCGATGCTCTCGTTTTGTTTGGCAATGGTGTCGATGAAGCTGCTGGCAGCGCTCTCCAGTGCATCGATACGCTTGGTGGAATCTCCACCGCCCATCTCACCATCCATCGAGCCAGAGGCATCCAGCACCATCACGATGTCGAGCGGCGTAGTAACCGTCACGGTCGAATTGGACGTCGAGGACATGGCCGAAAGCGTAGTCAGAAAATCCGACTCTTCGTTTTCCTCGGTTGCCTTGACCGTCTTGTCGGTCCAGATTCGGCCGACGTGTTGGGTCGATACTTTATTGCCGCTATGGCCAGCCGCCCAGATTTCCCAGCGGCCGCTGGTATCGGGATCGACGACCTTTCCGGTCATTGTCGGTCCATCCATTCCGGTGCTGGACCTGGCGTTGGCCTCAGGCAGCATGGCAAATGCTGCAGCCGGCAACACAAGCACTACAGCAAGTATCACCGCCAAGAGACCCCTCGTGTACTTACTCATCGCGTCTCCCTTCTCGCGGTTTCAGACCTTGCATCAGCCTAAAGTTACGGAATGAGACACAATTAGGGCAGGTGACACATGTTCCAGATTCGGTTTTGGGCGTGAGACAAATGTCTCACCAAAGTTGAGACACGGCGTTTTCGCAGGAAAATAGGTGCGACTCAAGATGGACGGGGCAAAAGGGCCCGTTTTCCTCCGTCCCCGGGGGATCAATTGGTGGTGCTCGCCACGAAATGGGCCTATCTACTACGTTTAGTCCGGTACCCCCGACCATAACCGCTTTTCATGAAAAATCGCAGACGTTCTACCTGCGGTTTTCATTTCGTATTACTTGCCGTGGTCGAGAGCTGCCGCCTAAACGTAGTAGATAGGCCCATTTCGTGGCAGATGGGTCACGCAGCGGCCCTCGCGAGGCCAAAATGATCCGTTTCTCTCTGTCCATGGGAGATCAAGGGCTGTTACGGATATGGTGCCATTTCAAAACTATGCCGGATTACGGGGCAAAAGCCGGAGCCCTCATCCATACCTTCATTTTTTCAAAAACAGCAAGCAGTCTACCTGCGGTTTTGTTTTTGCGATTTTCGGTATGGTCGGAAGTTCGCTATCCAGCCCCGTAATCCGGCATAGTTTTGTTCGTGGCGGCCTAACCGCGCGCTCACGCGCGGGGCCGGCGGGCATTTTTGCCCCACCGGCCCCTATTCCAGCGCTACTCCGGCTTGGTTTCTACCGTGGGAGTCTTGTTCGCCGCAACCGGAGTACGGGCGGTGTCCATAGTCAGGCAGTGCTTGGGGCAGCTCTCGATGCACTCGCCACACACCACGCAGGCGTACGGGTCGATCGACCAGGTACCACCCTTGCGATCGACCGCAAGCGCGCCCGCCGGGCAGCGACGCGCGCACATACCGCAGCAGATGCACACGTCCATATCGTTGACGATATGCCCGCGCAGGCGCTCGGGCACCGTCAGCTCCTCCTGCGGATAGCACACCGTGACCGGCTGCTTGACCATAGAGCCCAAGGCCGTCTTGGCAAATGTCATCAAACTCATGCCGCGCCTACCTTTCCGTGCAACTAATGCAGGGGTCGATGGTCAGGATAATCATGGGCACGTTGGCAATGAGCACGCCCTGCAGTGCATGCGTCAGGCCCGCCAGGTTTTGCGACGTCGGCGTGCGCACACGGAAACGGTCCAAATTCTTGGTGCCGTTACCGCGCACATAGTAGTACGCCTCGCCGCGCGGTTGCTCAATCACAACCTCGCCGCGTGCGCCATCGGCCGGCGTAAGCTTGGTGCGCCCGCCGATGCCGTCGTGCGGAATCTTGCCCACAAGCTCCTTAATGATGTCCATGGCCTGCGTGACCTCGGCACAGCGCACCTGGCAGCGGGCATAGCAGTCGCCATCGGTGGCAACGATGGGCTCAAACGCAGCCAGGTCCGCATAGGCACCGTCGCCAAACATGCGCACGTCGTAGTCCACGCCCGAGGCGCGCCCAAACGGACCGACCATCGACAGGTCCAGCGCGTCTTTCTTGCTGATCACGCCCACGCCATGCAGGCGCTCGCCGCAGCTGTTGTCGTCCAAAAAGGTATGCACCAGGGCCTCGTAGTCGGGGCGCATGGCGTCGAGCGTCTGGACAATGCCCGCCAACTCGGAGTCCTCAATATCGTGCTTAAGGCCGCCGATCTCGTTAATCGACAGAATCACGCGACCGCCGCACGTGCTCTCAAAGATCTTGAGAATCTGCTCGCGCAGGGTCCACGAACGATAGAACAGCGCCTCGAAGCCAAAGGCATCGGCGAGCAGGCCCAGCCACAGCAGGTGCGAGTGAATGCGCGAAAGCTCGTGCAAAATGGTGCGAATATACTGCACGCGGCCAGGCACCTCGATATCGAGCATGCGCTCGCAGGCGCTGACATAGCCGCAGCTGTGACCCACGGCGCAAATGCCGCAGATGCGCTCGGCGATGTAGCCAAACTGGTGCATGTCGCGCTTTTCGGTGAGCTTCTCGAGTCCGCGGTGCACAAAGCCGATCTGCGGAATTGCCTCGATAACGCGGTCGTCCTCGAGCACCAGGTCCAAGTGAAGCGGCTCGGGCAGCACCGGGTGCTGCGGGCCAAACGGAATAACGGAGCGATGTGCCATGGACCTTACGCCTCCTTTTTCTGCTTATCGCGGGCGGCTTTGGCGGCAAGCGCCGCGCGGACCTTGGCCGCTTTCTCGGGATCCATGGCGGCGAGCTTTGCCTCCATCTCGGCAGCCTTGAGCGCGGCCTTGGCGGCAGCCTCGTCATGCTGAGCATCGGAGCCGGCAGCCGCAGTGGGCTGAGCGACGGCAGCGCCCGCAGCATCGCCAGCGCCCTCCCCCGCAGCGGCCGCGGCAGCGGCGGCCTTCTCGGCCGCGGCCTTGCGCGCCTTGGCCTCGGCGGCGGCACGGACCTTCATGGCCTTCTCGCGCGCAGCCTTAACCTCGGGCGTGATGACGCTCATGGGATCGGCAGTCGAGACCTGGTAGAAAAAGCCCTTAAAGTCAATCTGCATGTCGGTAATGGCAAGCCCAAACAGGTCGTGTGCCTCATTTTCAAACGGGAACACCGCAGGGTAGTACGAGCTGATGGATGGAATCTCCTGGTACTGGTCGATACCATCGACTACCAGGTTCTCAATCGCATAACTGCCGTCCTGCGCGATCTGCTCCTGGGCAGCACGAACGTTGATGAACGTATAGACCAGGCGATACGTGCCGTCGTCCACATTGCGCTCGGCGTGCATCTGTACAAAGCGGGCACCGGCACCCTTGAGCGCCTGGACATGCGACAGCAGCGCATCGAGCTCGACGGTGGTATAGATTGCCTTTTGCATTACTCGGCCCCCCTTGCAGCGGCGGACGCGGCGGGCGTCCCATCAGGTGCGTCGCCAGCGGCGGGCGCGTCGCCGGCCTCAGCCGGGGCCACAAATCCGTCCTCGCCCAGCTCAACACCACCATCCCAGGTAGCGGCACCGCCCACGGTAAGCGGGTCGCCGCCGGCGCGCATCACGGCCTCCTTCTGGTCCAGGATGCCGCACGCCTCCACGATGGCGTCGATAACCGTCTCGGGGCGAATGGCGCATCCGGGCGCGTACACGTCCACGGGAATTGCGCGATCCACGCCACCGATCACGTTGTACGCATCGCGGAACACGCCGCCCGAGCACGCGCAGATGCCGCACGCCACCACGCACTTGGGCTCGAGCATCTGGTTGTAGATCTGGCGCACGACGGGCAAGTTCTGGGCGTTGACCGACCCCGTCACCAAAAAGATGTCCGCATGTTTGGGGTTGCCGGTGTTGACCACGCCAAAGCGCTCCGCATCGAACAGCGGCGTGAGCGAGGCCAGCACCTCGATATCGCATCCGTTGCAGCTCGAGCCGTCGTAATGAATAACCCACGGCGAGCGCGACATTTTATGATCCATGGATGCCGCCTCCTAAATAAACACGTCGACGAGGATGGGCATAAGGTTGAGCAGGCCAAACACCAGCGCCACACCCCAGCCGAGCTTAAAGCAGCTGCGCCAGGTGCTACGGGCGAAGGTGTTATCGATCAGTACCTCGGCAAAATACGTCATGACCATAACGACCAGGGCGACGACCCAGCTCACCGGGTTGTCCCAAACAAAGAACATGCCCACCCACATCAAAAACAGCACGGTCTCGCACCAGTGCATAAGGGTCATCTTGGCCAGCGTGCCGCCGCTCATCTCGGTGGCGACGCCCTGGACGATCTCCTGATGCGCGTGATGCGAGTACGAAAGGTCAAACGGCGACTTGCGCAGTTTGATGGTAAGCACCGCGAGCAGCGCGAGGAAAATGGGCGCGCTGTACACGATGATGGGGGCCGACTGCCCCGTCACGGCGATGGAATCGAAGCTGTCGGTGGCAAGGTACAGGCCCACACTCATCAGCAAAACGGCGGGCTCGTAACTCATGACCTGCAGCAGCTCGCGGTCGGCTCCGACCTGGGCAAACGGGCTTTGCGTCGAGGCGGACGCCAGCACCACAAAGATCGCAGCGAGGGTAACCATAAAGGCGCATAACAGTGTGTTGGAACCCGACACAAAGATGCCGCCGCCCACCACGGTAAAGATGAGCGCGCACGCCATGTAGGTATCGTCCACGGTGTTTACGCTGGCAGGGGCTTTGCGCAGGAGCTTGGCTACATCGTAGAACGGTTGCAGCAGACGCGGTCCCACGCGGCCCTGCATGCGGGCGGACAGCTTGCGGTCGATGCCGTCGATCAGGCCACCAACCAAAGGCGCCAGCAGGGCAAACGCCACGGTGCCTATAAAGATGCCCACGACGCCCGAGCCTTCGAAATACTTGCCGCGCAGCACCGAGGGCTCGCCCATGGCGAGCGTATCGGGACCAATCCATACGCAGCATAGCAGCGCGAACAGGATGATGCTGCAGCACACGATGCTGCCCGCGGGGCCAATGCGATTCTCGCCAAGGGCATCCTCCAGGTACCAATTGCGCTTTTCGGCCTTCACCTCGTGTCCCATCGAGCCGCGGAAATGACGGTAATTGTCGGTTCCCACACCCGAAAGATATACGTTTACGTGCGGTTTGTCGCTCACGCGGAATGAAGTCAGCAGCACCACGGCGATAAAAGCCACGATAACCACCATTAGATACATGGCATCCTTGCCAATAACATACGGCACGCGGCCAAACACCATGGCCAAGTAAGGCGACACCAGACCGCTCGAGATAATCGGGAACGCTACACAGCACAGAATCAGCAGCGCGGCGATAGTGTTGAGCGCTATCCATTCGGTCTTATGGACATTGCCCTCCACGTTTTCGGCCGTAGAATCCACGCCCGAGAGCTTGGCGAGCCACTTGCCCCAGAAGAAGAACGTCGCGGCCGAGCCAAAGGCCAGCACCATGATCATGAGCACATTGCCGGTCTGCGCAAACGCCACCAGGGCGCCCCACTTAGACACGAGCATGCCAAACGGCGCCACGAACATGCCCATGATGCCCAGCATCATCAGGCGCGTCAGGTGCGGCATGCGGCTGAACATGCCGTCCATGTCCTCGATATTGCGGCTGCCGATATGATGCTCGGCCGTGCCCACGCACAGGAACAGCAGCGACTTTGCCACCGTATGGAACAAGATCAAGAAGATGGCGGCCCACACGGCCTCGGGCGCGCCGACACCCAGGCAGGCACTGATGAGGCCCAGGTTGGAAATGGTGGAGTACGCGAGCACGCGCTTGGCATTGCTCTGCGAGATGGCCATGAGGGCGGCGAGCAAAAACGTGATGGCGCCCACGCTCGTGACCATAAAGCCGGTCACGGGATAGGTGGCGTACAGCGGGCTCAGCTTGACCATCAAAAACACGCCGGCCTTGACCATGGTGGACGAGTGCAGCAGGGCGCTCGTGGGCGTGGGGGCGACCATGGCGCCGAGCAGCCAGGTGTGGAACGGCATCTGTGCGGCCTTGGTAAGCGCGGCGATCGACAGCAAGACGACCGGCAGCACCAGCAGCGCGGATTGCGCGGTTCCGGCGCCGGAAAGCTCGATCATGCCCGAGATGGTCAGCGGCACGCCGTTGACGTGCAGGAACATAAGGCCCGCCAAAAACGCGATGCCGCCCAGCATGTTGAGGATGATCTGGGTAAAGGCGTTTTTGATGGCCTCGGGCGTGCGCGTATAGCCAATCATAAGAAACGAGCACACGGTGGTGATTTCCCAGCCGCAGAACAGCCACTCCAGGTTGTCGCTCGTCACGATGACGAACATGGCCGAAAGGAACAGGAACATAAGCGCCAGGAACTGCGGGCGTCGGTCGGGCGCGGTCTGCCCACGCAGCGCGGCCTCGTGCTTATCGTGCGCCTGGAAGTCCTTCATGTAGCCCAGGGCATACACGCAGATCAGACTGCCGACAATGCCGACGGCGAGCACCATGATCACGCTCATATAGTCCAGGTAGAGCGGCGTGGCGGTGACGACCCCGGCCGTGGGCAGCGTCATGGCAGCAAAGGCAACCGAACCCACCAGCTGCACCACGCCGAGCACACCGGTAAGCGCGTTCCTATATTTGAACGCGTTGTACAGGATGACGGCGCACAGAATTACGTCGATGACGGAGCTGATGATCGAGAGCACATGCGAGGTGCCGGGGGCAACCTCAAAGCCCTGCGGACCCGTGCCAAAAAATAAGACGGCGACTACAACGGTCACCGCCATAATAATGCCGGAGCCTACAAGCCCTACCGCATCGCGGGCTCGGTCACTGCGCGCGAGCAGCATGCCCATCGCCGGTACCAGCGGAAACAGGGTAAGGAAATACAGTAGCGTCATACCATCACTCCCCCATGCAAAAACGCTGCAATTATTTAACGTTATAGCTCAAATTGGGAGTTCAGGCGGCAGGTTTTCGGTCAACTGGGGAGTTTTAGGCGTATAGGGTAAGGGCATGTCTGCTTTGGAGCAGAGAGGCGACGCTCCCCCTATCGTAGCGGCGGGCGCACGGGCCACTGCGCGCGGTTTATTGACCACTTTGAAGGATGTCCCGATAGACTCGCGGCGGTCCAAAAAGTTGGCGCGGCAAGAAAAATGCGCCCCTGCGGACGCACCATCCCGTTCGCTATTCCGCCTTTTTAACGCGCGGTTTACGACCCCGCGGCTTATCGACCAAGGCGGCCTCGCCACCGTCGCGATACTGTCGGCACCAAGCTTTAACCGAAGACTCGCTGGGGATCTTGTGCTTGACCATGACCTCACGCACCGTCAGACCATGTTCCAAGCGGTCCTTAACCACGGCAAGCTTAACGTCAAACGAATATGTGTGGTGATGAGAGCCCGCATTGAGAACGGCGTCGGCGCCGCCAACGGCATACGCACGGGCCCACTGACGGGCTGTGGCCTGGGGGATGCCAAGCTCTGCGGCGAGCGCGCGATGGCCGACCCCTTCTTGGAGGATCTCGACGGCGCGCTGCTAAACTCGGGCGCATGCGTGCGAGTCCTTGTTGTTTCTGACATACCTGCCACTTCTACTTCTTAGCCTTAAACGTTAAATTGCTTTCTTACGTGCAAGTTAGATAGTAGCATTTTACTGTTTGCTCAAAGCAGTTAATTAAAATAGACGCGGCGCTATCTGGGAATTTGACACCAATTTACGACATTTCTTTATTGATTATTTACGCTGGTAACTAGCTCGCAGCTAATCGTCATTCGCTTGCCAGCAAAATTGGCATCTCTTTATGTCCTTTGGAATAGAGAATATGATTATTAACTCCTCCTCCAATAATTTTGAGCAGCCTGCAAGGCAATAGACGCCTCACTCCCCATGATTTTCGCGCATTGCCGTCCACCGGGGCAAAACAAAAAGGGCGAGACCTGCTGCGCTTGCAGGCCCCGCCCCGATTGACACCCGATGGGACGCGGCCGGGCGAGACAGATCCGTGCTACCGCCCCGCCTGGCCGCGATGTTCAACTACAGCTCGTTGGCCGCGTGATATGCCGTGCGAATGGCGTTCGCAATGTCGGCGGTGCGCTCGCCCGAGCAGTCGCCCACACAGGTCACGGGCACCGTAACGCCATCCAAGTCAAACGCGTTGGCCTTGGAACCGACGGCCATCACCACGTAATCGCAGGCGATCTTCACCGGCTCCTCGGCGCCGTCATCGGCAGTGCGCACGGCCTCCACGCCCTCGCCGGTAATGGCGGTCAGGCGGGTCTTCACGTGCTGCTCCACGTTGTGCTCGGCAAAGTCGCTCATAATCAGCGGCATAATGGTCTCGGACTCGCCCGCGGCAATCTTGTCGAGCATCTCCACGATTGCCACCTCGCAGCCGTGCTGCAGCAGATACTCGGCAGTCTCGGTGCCCACCAGGCCACCGCCAATGACGGCGACGCGGCCCGTAAGCTCCACCTTGCCAGCCAGCACGTCCCAGCTCGAAACGACCTTCTTAGAATCGGCACCCGGAACAGGGATGACCACGTCGTGCGCGCCCACGGCCACAATCGCGGCGTCGGCGGCGTTGAGGTCCTCAGCGGTAGCGACGTGGTTGAGCTCAACCTTCACGCCCAGGCCGGGCAGAACCTTCTCGTAGTACTCGACCGAACGCATGATCTCGTCTTTGCGCGGAGGCGCGGCCGCCAGCACAATCTGGCCGCCCAGATGATCGCTCGCCTCGTAGACGGTCACGTCGTAGCCGCGCTTGGCCGCCACGCGCGCGGCCTCCAGACCGGCAATACCGCCGCCCACAACGGCGATCTTCTTGTCGCCCACGCCCGGCTTAATGGCGATGGTAGCCTCGTCGCCGTTCTCGGCATTGAGCACACACGAGATGTACTTGCGGTTTTGAATCGCATCGACGCAGCCCTTGTTGCAGTTGAGGCACTCGCGGATGGGCTCGCCCGTGGCGGCCTTTAGCGCAATGTCGGGGTCGCACATGAGCGAGCGGCCATAGGCGATGATATCGGCCGCGCCGTCTTCCAGGATCTTCTCGCCGGCCTCGACCGAGACAACACGGCCGACGGTTGCCACCGGCACGGAGACCAGGGCCTTGACGCGCTCGGCCACGGGCAGCGTCCAGTTGTAAGGCATGGCGCCCATGGGCGGAATGGTATCGCCCATATTGCCGGTGTGGTTGGCCTGTGCAACCTGGATCATATCGATGCCCGCGCCCTCGAGCAGCTTGGCGAACTCGCAGGCCTCGTCGGGCTGCAGGCCGCCCTTGCCACGCATCGTGCCATCGGGGTTCTCCATGATCACGGGGAGCTTATACTCCACCATCAGCTGCGGCGCGGCTTCCTTGATGGCAGCGACGACCTCCAGCGCGTAGCGAACGCGGTTCTCAAACGAGCCACCGTACTCGTCGGTGCGCTGGTTGAGGATCGCGGAGCACAGCGAACCCACCAGGCGGTCGCCGTGGACCTCGATGGCGTCGATGCCGGCCTGCTGTGCGCGAGCGGCCGAGGCGGCGATGGCCTCCTTGATCTGGGTGAGCTGCTCTACGCTCGCCTCGTTCACAAAGTGCTGCATGTCGTGGTGCAGCTTGGCGTATGCCTGCTTGCGGATCTCGTTGGACTCGGCCATCTTGGCGGCAAAGGTCTCCTCGTCGCCGGCGGCCTTGGCCTCCTGCGCGGCTTTGGCTGCAGCCATGGAGCCCATGACCATGCGGCCGACACCGGGCACGTCGTACTCGGGGTGGAACAGCTGCAGCGCGACCTTGGCACCGTGCTTGTGGACGGCGTCGGCCAGGGCCTTAAACGTGGGGATCTGGGCGTCGGTCGCCAGCTTGGGCGTGGGGCTTGCGGTCATGACGGGAGCGACGTCGCCGATGACGATGTAGCCCACGCCGCCACGGGCCAGGCGCTCGTAAAAAGCCAGGCTGCGCTCGCCGATGGACCCATCGCGCTCCTCATAGCCGGTGGTCAGCGGCGGGAACATAATGCGGTTCTTGAGCTCAAGGGGGCCAACCGTAATGGGCTGGAGCAGCTTGGACGCAGGTGCGGTCATGGACATTCCTCTCTTGTAGACGCGGCGGCGATGGTGCCGCGTAGTTGTTTAGAGGATATGGCATGGGGGGTACAGCGGCACAACGAAAATCGGCGGATAGCAGGCAGCGGCAGGCGGATGGGGCGGGGCGGCCCGTCGGTTTGTCTCGATCTGTAACAGCTACCCAGCAAAACCGGGTCTTACTGTTACAGATCGAGATATTCCTCTCGACCCATCCTCAACAATCTAAATCTGTAACATCTAGACCCACTTTTGACCCCTACCCGTTACAGATCAAGACAACGGAAGCGTTCCGTCGGAAAATCTCGATTTGTAACACCTACAGGCCAAAAACGACCCCAGATGTTACAGATCGAGACGAACAAACTCGGTCCGACCAAACATCTCAATCTGTAACATCTAGACCGACTTTTGGCCTCCACCTGTTACAGATCAAGACAACGGAAGCGTTCCGTCGGAAAATCTCGATCTGTAACACCTACAGGCCAAAAACGACCCCAGATGTTACAGATCGAGACGAACAAACTCGGTCCGACCAAACATCTCAATCTGTAACATCTAGACCGACTTTTGGCCTCCACCTGTTACAGATCGAGACAAACGGCAACTGTCCGTCCGAATATCTCAATCTGTAACAACAACTCGGCAAAATCCGTCCCTCGTGTTACAGATCGAGACAAACGGAGCCCCGCTCGCCGGAAATCTCAATCTGTAACATCTACAGACCAAAATCGGACCCACCTGTTACAGATTGAGACGGCCCCAACAACACCGTCCCCGTTCGTGGAAACGACCGCCACACTCGCCTTTTTAAACAACCTAAGTTGATGCCATCGCCGTCCATGCCCGGAATGGCAAACGAGAACAGGTCTTTACCCCACTCAAAGTCGAGCTTCTCCTTGATGAGCTTGGCGTTGTGGCCAAAACCGCCCGTGGCGACAATCGCGAACTTGCACGAGATCTGGTACTCCTCGCCGTCCTTGTCCTTGGCGGTCACGCCGCAGATGGCGCCGTCCTCACCCTTGATAAGGCCGGTGCCCGGGCACTCAAATATAAACTCGACACCCAGGGCCTGGGCACGCTCGGTCATGCGCTTGGTCATCGTGGTCTCCGCGCGAGGACCGGGCTCCGAGCCATCCTCAGGCTGCACGACATGCCAGGTGTACTCACCGTCGGAGTAGGCGCGCGTGCGCTCGCGGGCACGGAACGCCGGACGCACGGAGTTAAACTCCACGCCCATGTCCTGCAGCCATGCGATGGTATCGCCCGACTTAAAGTAGTAGTCGCGCACCAGGCGGGCATCGACCTGGTAATGGGTGTAGAACATATGGCGACGGAAGAGCTCGCCAGGCGTGACCTCGATCATCGAGGCCTTCTGAAGCGGAGAGCCAGCTGCGGCAGGTCCCATGCCCATGTTGGCGGCGCCACCGGTAATGGGGGCCTTTTCCAGGGCGATGACGCGAGCGCCCGCCTCGGCTGCAGCGACCGCTGCGGCAAGGCCGCTCAGACCCGCGGCGACGACAACGACGTCGGTCTCTAACTGTTTCATGCGAATCCTCCTTTATAGGACTCTTGGACGAGCCCGGGTTTCATGCGAATTGCATGCGTATCGACAGCTATACTTTCGCTCGAAAACAGGCTCAAAACCATGTGCAGGCGCACCGATGTTTGCCCATAGCGACCATGGGCTTTGTGCGGATGAACCATGCGTTTGGGCAACGCTTTCGAGCGCATGGCCCTGGCGCCATACGCACAAAGGGGGGCGGTGTGCCTTATGGCACCCGCCCCTGATAATCGAGTTTTCTTATGTTTAGTCCTATAAACAGTCCAATATCTTTAGGCAAGATCACCCCGACGACGCTCATCCTGCCTGGAATGCCAGACTCCACCCGCCCGCTCGATGGGATGAGTCCGCGCATCACCTGGACTCTCTACGTCTCCAATGGATCGGCAGCCTCTTACGAACACTTTCAAAAGTATGACAAGAGAGAGAAGGGTGGTGGGTCCTAGATGTACCATCATGCCGATCACTCGGCATGATGGTATTTTTCGTTTATTCGCACTGCCAGGCTTTCCTGCGTCTGATCCGGAGTTTTGGTCGCGGAGGCCGGATTCGAACCAACGACCTCCAAGGCGCAAAGATTGACACGGGGGATCCAAAATGCCCGCGCAGCAACTAGCTCGCCGTGCTATTTATCCAAAGAAAAACAGCCCAGAGGAACAATGCCTCTGAGCTGCTAAAAGTCTTGGTCGCGGGGGCAGGATTTGAACCTACGACCTCCGGGTTATGAGCCCGGCGAGCTACCAGACTGCTCCACCCCGCAATGTCTGGGCGCCTCATGTGCGCAAGAAAGAATATTACTCGGGAGTTCGGTGGACGGCAAGGAAATTCTCGTAGAGCATAATTCCTTCATATTTAAAACCCCTCAGCCCATATCACCGTAAACGAATCGCAGCCGAGCGCCGTCGACAGCACGTATACAATGGTGCGCGTCCTTTTATGCCGAAACCGGGAGTAGACATGCTGCTCGCTATCGATATGGGAAACACGCAGACGGCCATGGGCCTGTTTGACGGAGACGAGCTGGTGCAGTCGTGGCGCATGCCCACCGACCGCTCCTATACCGCAGATGAGATCCATGTGCGCCTGATGGGTTTTTTTAAGATGTACGGCCTTTCGCTCGACGCGGTCGACGCTATCGCCTTTGCGGGCGTGGTGCCGCAGCTCTCGCGCGAATGGCATGCCGTGGCCAACCGCATTGCCGCAGACGCCATCGTCATTGGGCCGCAGACGGCCGCCGTGACCAAGCTGCGCGCGGCGCGTCCCCAGGCCGTAGGTGCCGATCGCGTCGCCAACGCCGTTGCGGCTGAGACTTTCTACGGCGCGCCGGCAATCGTGGTGGACTTTGGCACCGCAACCAATATCGACGTCATCGATGAGGACGGTTATTACATTGGCGGAGCGATCGCGCCGGGCATCCGCATCTCCATGGATGCACTTGCCGCCCGCGCCGCCAAGCTCGCCAGCGTGCCGCTCGAGGCGCCCGAGCACGCCATCGGCCGCGATACCGAGGAGTGCATCAAGGTCGGCGCCGTGGTGGGCACCGCCGCTATGGCCGAAGGCCTGGTCGCGCGCATGAAGCGCGAGCTGGGCCGCGAGGATGCCACCGTTATCGCCACGGGAGGCCTCGCCGGCATCGTCGCCGATTCGACCGATGCCTTCGACGTGGTCGATGGACAGCTCACCATTAAGGGTATCTGCGAAATCTACCGCCGCATGCAGGAGCTGGGATAGGGCAGGAGCTTAAGTCGAGCACGAGCGCGAGCGGCGAACTAGGCAACGCATCGAGCCTATTCCTCAAAAACGAAAATTTTTCAGTTTTGAGGAATAGGCTCGAAGCACGCTACGCCTCACCGCACAGCCACCTCGCCAGGTCCACGATCTGCACTCCGTCGCGGTCCGTGGCCTCGTGATGTGTGCGGGCGAGAATCATCTTGGGGTACGCGTCGCCAATGCTCAGCAGTGGTGAAATCTCGCGTTCAAATGTCTTATCCGAGCTGATGTCGTCGCTCACCTGAATGTAGAGCTTCTCGCTTCGCTTGATTGCTACAAAGTCAATTTCCTTTTTATAGAGTACGCCGACGTATACCTCATATCCGCGGCGCAGCAGCTCGATGGCCACTATGTTCTCGTATACGCGCCCCCAATCCATATCACGTGTACCGAGCAGCGCGTATTTGAACGCGTGGTCCGCCAGGTAATACTTCTCGCCGCTCTTAAGGTATTTCTTGCCGCGAATGTCGTATCGGCGAACTTTGTAGAAGGCAAACGCATCGCACAGGTACCCCATGTACGCACCGACCGTCTTGTTCGTAATCTTTAGTCCATCCGCATTTAATGCATCGGTAATGTTGCGTGCCGACGTAATGTTGGAAACGTTGTCCATCATGTAATCGGCAATGCGCAGCAGCGCCGATTCGTTTCTCACGTTATGCCGTTGCACGATATCTCTCACAATGAGCGTCTTAAAGACGTTGGAGAGATATTGATAGCGCTGCTCATGCAGTGGATAAGGGTAAGAGCCGGACATACCGCCGGTTCTCGCGTACTCATCGAAGTCACGGTCGACCTCGCCCTCGTCGCCATAGAGACGATACTCCTCAAACGAGAATGGGAAAACCTCGATCTCGAACGTGCGCCCCGTAAAGAGCGTCGACAGATCGCTCGACAGCAAAAAGGCATTCGATCCGGTAATGAAGATGTCATACTGCTCGGATGCGTGAAGGCTGTTGATCGCACGCTCAAAACCGTCGCACATCTGAACCTCATCGATAAGCAGAAAGTTTTGTTTGCCGGGCACCCTATGATCTTTTACATAAGCGAGCAACGCGTGATACTCGAGCAGGTTCTCGAACTCATCGAGGTTGTAATTGATATGGATGACATTCGAATTAGGCAGATTTGCCTCCACATAATCGCGGAGGGCCTCGAGCAATTTTGATTTACCGCTGCGGCGGATGCCCGTGATGACCTTGATATCCGGCACACCAATAAGACTCGTCAACGTGTCCATATAAGAGGATCTATTGATGAGTTTCATCGGGGCCTCCTCGCGGTCTTTTATCGCTATTCCTCAAAAACGAAAATTTGTCAGTTTTGAGGAATAGGCTCTATAGCGAATATACCTCGCGAAAGGCCGAGCTGCCTTAATCCTATTCCTCAAAAACGAAAATTTTTCAGTTTTGAGGAATAGGGCCGCGATGCCACCCTGTAGTCGTGCAAAGACCCTCCCCGTCAGAGGCAGTTCACTCTGCCGGGGAGGGTCTTGTTGTCATCGTTGTCTTTGAGCGCGGGCATCTCGCGTTACAGTCCGCGAATCCGTACGGCCTCAGGCGGAAACTCCTGCTCGCCGGCATCGGTCTTGATGGTCGCGCGACCCCAGATGTCCAGGCCCGCAAACACACCGACCGCAAGCGGCAAGCCGTTGGGCGACACCGCCGCAACCTGGCGGCCCAGCAGCGGCACCATGTCGAAGTACTCGCCCAGCACGGGAGCCAGCGGGCCGGCGGCGCCCTGCGGCGTGTTGGCGACAACCGCCCAGGCGTCCACGCGGGTCAGCACGGCGGCGGCCAGCGCCTCGACCAGCGCTTCGTCAGCCACGTCCACACCGAGCTCGCTCAGCGCCGAACGCTCAATATCCACCGTCACGGCACCGAACATACCCGCGGCACCGGCGCCACCGTTGACGGCGACGCGTGCAAACGACGTCTCAAACGCGGGCGCGCCGTACACGATATCGCTCGGCCACTGAATACCCACCTTACCGGCAAGGCCCAGCCCCGGCGTCGATGCCGTTCCCACTAGCGCGTCCATCATGCCCATCGCCGCCACAAACGGCAGGCCATGGAAGGCGTGCATATTCACATCCGGGCGCACGACCAGCGAAAACGTCAACGACGCCTCGTCCACGCTCCACGCGCACCAGCCCGCGGACACGCCCTCGCGGCCCGCGTCACGTGCCGCGTCGAGCTCGGTACCGGCGGCAACAGCATTCATCTCGATCATCTACATACGCCCCAATTCGCCCACGATATGGCCCACGCGATCCTCGGGCTCCTTGACCTCGACGCCGTTGTAGCGGAAGAACCGCGCCGGGTCGTGCATCAGGTCCTCGAGCGGCACCAGCACAAAGTCGCGTTCGCCAATGAGCGGATGCGGCAGGCGCAGCTTCTTGCCGCCGTGGATCTCGCCATCCATCCACAGCAGGTCCAGGTCGATGGTGCGTGGGCCGTTGACCTTGGCCTTCTTGGATCGGTCGCGCCCCAGATCGGCCTCGATCTTCATAAGCTCGTCGAGCAGCACCAGCGGCGCCAGCTCGGTCTTGATCTCGATGACGGCGTTGGCAAACGCGTCCTGGCGCGTCTCGTAGGCCGGCTCGCTCTCGTAGATGCGCGAGCAGTTGGACACACAGGTGAGCGGAATCTCGGCGATCATGTCGCGCGCGGCGCGGATGTTGTCGCAACGATGCCCCAGGTTGGAGCCCGCGGCCACAAACGCGCGACGCGGCTGCGGCTTGGCAACAGCCCAGTAGCCGTTCAGGAACTGCGCAAAGCCGGTGACATCGTGCACGCGCACGATGTTGGCGCCGGCCTGGATAGCGCCCAGGCACACGCCAAAGGTGGCGGCATCACGCTCGGCGGCCTCGGTCACGCCCGAGACGGCACCCACAAAGCGCTTGCGCGACACGGCGCACATGAGCGGATAGCCCAGCGACGCCATCTTGGCGGTCTCGCGCTGGATGACGATGTCTTCGTTGGCCGTCTTGCCAAAACCCGGACCCGGATCGATGCAGATACGGTCGCGTGACACGCCGGCGTGGATGAGCGCGCGGGCCTGATCGGACAGAAAGCCCATGACACGGCGCATGATGGGCGCCGAATCGGGCAGGGTAAAGCGGCGGAGCTGCGAGGTGGGCACATAAGCCTCCTCGCGGCGGGCGCTGCGGCGCATCATGGCGGCCAAGTGATCGCTGGGCTCCGGCGCGGGCTCAGGGGTCGCGGCGGCCTCGTCGGCAGGGGTAGCCTGCTCGGCGGCCGGCGTCTCCTGCTTCTGCTCGCCCGTTGGCTCGGGCGCTGGCTCCGGATCGCCAAACGGCAGCGAGGGCTGCACCACGCCACCCGGCAGTTTGGCCTCCGTCTTGGGCTCGCCCAGCAGCTTGCCACGACGACGGCGGGCGGGCTTCTCGGCCTCGCGCGCGGCCTCGGCAGCCGCCTCGCGCGCCTTCTCGGCAACAAACGCCGCGGCAGAGGTATCGAGCTGCACCGTTGCATGCGTGCGAGCGGGCGCGGCGACCTCGCCGGCGTGCATCACGATGACGCCGCAGGTGCTCGTCGCGACAAACTCGACCATCTTGGGGTCGGTGAAGCCCGTCACGTCGTTGACGATCGAGGCGCCGCAGCGCACGGCCGCCTTGGCAACCGCCACGTGACGTGTGTCGATCGAGACGATGGCGCCCTCTTTGGCCAACGCACGCACAACGGGTAGCACGCGGCGAGCCTCCTCATCGGGGTTGACCGGGGTAAAACCGGGGCGCGTGGACTCGCCGCCCACGTCGATGATGTCGGCGCCGGCGTCGAGCATCGCCAGGCCGTACTCGATGGCGGCATCCGGGTCGAAATGCTCCCCGCCGTCGCTAAACGAATCGGGCGTCACGTTGAGGACGCCCATGATGCGCGGACGGTCAAAGCTGAGCTCGTACTTTCCGCACCGCCATGTCTTGCTGTCGTTCGCCATGAACATCCTCCTAAAATGCCCGCGCCGCCGCGCTCGGGCGCAGGCGGCGGGGTCGCTTTGCAATCAGTCTTTCTATTGTATCCGCGCACACGGGCTAGAACGCAAACGCGGCCGCGATGTCGCAAGAAATCAGCAGGTCGGCATTTGCATCCTGATCGGTGGGAGCAAGATTGCATATGGCCAGCGTATCGCCGGTAAAGTATCGCGTAAGACCCGCCGCCGGATACACCACGAGCGAGGTCCCGCCCACAATGAGGGCATCGGCCGCGGCAATGGCGGCAACGGCGTCGGTCAGCACATGCTCGTCGAGCGGCTCCTCGTAGAGCACCACATCGGGCTTAATGCGCCCGCCGCACGCGGGGCACACGGGCACACCCGCGGCGTCCTCGTGCCCGCGGGCGCAAATCCACTCGGCGCTATAGACCGCGCCGCACGACTGGCAAATGTTGCGATGGACCGATCCGTGCAGCTCGAACACGCGCTGCGAGCCCGCCATCTGATGCAGACCGTCGATGTTTTGCGTCACAACGGTACCAAGCTTGCCGATGCGCTCCAACTCGGCCAGCTTGGTGTGGCAGCGGTTGGGCTTGGCGCCAAGTGAGATCATCTTGGTGCGGTAGAAGTCGAAGAACTCGGCCGGATGCGCCTCGTAAAAGCTATGCGAGAGCATGGTCTCGGGCGGGTAGGCAAACTGTTGGTGATATAGGCCGTCCACGCTGCGGAAATCGGGAATGCCACTCGCCGTGGAAACACCGGCGCCGCCAAAGAAGACCACACGCTTGTGGGTACCAAACAGCTCCGCCAGTGCGGCGGAGGCCCTCTTGGGATCCGATATCGCCTGCGTCATATGAATCCTCCGTCCTTGTTGGTCGGGCAGCGTCGGGCGACATCCCAGCATGCGGCCTTTGAGTCAGCACGCGCGGAGCCCACCACCGCCCCTTTTGCGCTAATCTTAAGCCTGCAAACCCCGTCGAAAGGACACCATGCCTCAGACTTACACTTTCGCCTCGTGGAACGTCAACGGTCTGCGCGCCGTGCTCAAAAAGGACCCGAGCTTTATCCAGATCGCACAGGAGCTCAATGTCGATATCCTGGCGCTGCAAGAGACCAAGCTGCAGGAGGGCCAGGCCGATATCGACCTGCCCGGTTATCACCAAACCTGGAGCTACGCCGAGCGTAAAGGCTATTCGGGCACTGCGGTCTTTAGCCGCCAGGAACCGCTGCGCGTGCTGCGCGCCGATGCGCTGCTGCCTTACGCCGGCGAGGGCGCGGCAGCCGAGCTCGTGGCGCAGGCCGCGACCGAGGGCCGCGTCTGCGCGCTCGAGTTCGACAAGTTTTGGTTTGTGGACGTCTATACGCCCAACGCCCAAAATGAGCTCGCGCGCATCGATGTGCGCATGGCCTGGGACGATGCCTATCGCGGCTTTTTGGCGGGACTCGAGCGCGAGACCGGCAAGCCTGTGGTGACCTGCGGCGACTTTAACGTGGCGCACGAGGAAATCGACCTTAAGAACCCCAAGTCCAACCGCGGCAACGCAGGCTTTTCGGACGAGGAGCGCGGCAAGTTTACCGAGCTGCTCAACGCCGGCTTCACCGATACCTGGCGCGCGGCAAACCCCGATGTCGAGGGCGTCTACAGCTGGTGGAGTTATCGTTTTAACGCCCGCAAGAACAACGCCGGCTGGCGCATCGACTACTTCCTGGTGAGCGACACGATCGCCGGCAACGTACGCGACACCGGCATCCGCGGCGACATCTTCGGCAGCGACCACTGCCCCGTCACCCTCGCCCTGGAGCTCTAGCCCCCAGCTGATCCCTCGGAGACGGAGGAAAACGGATGATTTTGGGCCTCGTGGGGGCATCCGCATGATCCGCCCGCCACGAAACGCATCCATCTACTACGTTTAGGCCACCGCCCTCAACCACAACGAACTATGCAAAAAGAAAACCGCAGGTAGAAAGCCTGCGGTTTTTCATGAAATGCGGGTGTGGTTGGGGGTATCGGGTTAAACGTAGTAGATGGCCCGGTTTCGTGGCGAGCACCCCCAACGACCCCTTAGGGACGGGGGGGGAACGGATCATTTTGGCCCTCTGAGGTCAGTGACGACAGCCATATAGGCCGGCCCGTTCAAAACCATGCCGGTTTACGGGGCTAAATCGTGAACCTCCAACCACACGCAACTTGGGAATAATAAAACCGCAGGTAGACGACTCGCCTATTTTCGAAAAATGACGGTATGGTCGGTCTATGCCAATCTGGCCCCGTAAACCGGCATGGTTTTGAAATGGCACCGTAGCAGTATTGGTTCTTGTCCCGGCGCAGCCTGCCCTACAGCCCGTATTTCACGACAACACGGTTGATGCGGCGGCACCACGGCTTGTACAGGGCAGCCAAAAACACGCAGGTCGCAAGGCCGTGTGTGATATCGAACGGCACTGCCGTAGCAAGGCGCGCCACGGCGCCCGCCCACGTGAGCGGCTGCACAAAGCCGATAATGTCATACGCGTTGATCACGACGCCATAGAGCAGGCACGAAGCAAAGCCATACGCCAGCAGCGCCGGCATGCGCACGGTGCCATCGGCGCGGTCAAACGCACCCGCATGCGCCAGTGCGCCACCGATATAGCCCACCAGACCCCAGGCATACATCTGCCATGGCGTCCACATGCCCTGACCAAAAAGGAAATTGCTGGTCAACGCCGCCAACGCGCCAACCATAAAGCCGTTGCGTCGGCCAAGCGTCGCCCCCGCGATAATGGCGATGGCACTCACGGGCTTAAAGTCGGGAATGGGCCCGAACAGGATGCGCCCCGCCGCGGCCAACGCCGCCAGCACCAGCGTGGGCATGATCTGGCGCAGGCCCGGGCGCGACGCCTCGTAGCCCGCAAAGAACAGCGCGAGCACCAGCGCCACCACGACAAGCATGGCAAGCGCTGCCTGCTCAATGCCCGCCAACAATGCTGCGGCCATTACAGCCGGCACCGCCAGCAGCAGCGGGATTTCCAGTTTTGCGAGTATGCGCAGGACGCGATAATCCGCCATCCCATCACGCCCTATAAAACACATTGTCGGCAAAAAAGTCGGCGGGCGGCTCCATGCAGGCAATCTCGCCGTCGAACATCATGGCAATGTCATCGGCAACCTGCTCGGCAAAATCCAGATCGTGCGTTGCCATGATGACGGTACCGCCGGCCTCCGCATGGTCGCGCAGGGCGCGGGCGATGATGCGACGGCTGGCCAGGTCCAGACCCTTGGTGGGCTCATCGAGCAATAGCAGCTCGGGGCCGATCAACAGCAGCTTTGCCAACGCAAGCAGCTGGCGCTGCCCGCCCGAAAGATCGTACGGATGGCGCCCATCCAAGCCGGACAATCCCAGACTCGTCGCGCGCTCTCGCGCCATAGCCTCGTCATATCCGCAGGTCGAAGCCCATTCCATCAGCTCCTCGCGCACCGTCTCGGCAACCAGCAGCGCCTTGGGATTCTGAGGCAGCAGTGCCGCCGAGGCCGCCCCGCGCTCCATATGCCCACGCTGCAACTTGACCGTCTTGGCCAGCACCGAAAGCATTGTCGACTTACCGCAGCCGTTACCGCCCACAACCGCATGCACCGCGCCTGCCGAAAACGACGCATCGAGCCCGCGCAGCACCCAGCCGGACGCTCGATCGTAGCGAAACCAGCCCCCTGCCAGGGTGGTAGCCGACCCAGCGTGCATTTTTGGGAGTATTCGGCATCCACCGGCGCACGACGGCGCCCCCGAGTTGTCTTGCGACAGGATTTGCGCCTCAAATTCAGCCGATTTGTCCGATTTCGGTCTTTTTTTTGCGCCCGGAGCGCCCACGCGCGGGTCCAAATAGCCCGGCCGGCCACTGGCGCTGCTGAAAACTCCGTTTTTTGCACGCCGCGAGCCACCCCACCCTGGCACCTCGCCAGAAAACAGCTCTTCGCGATGCCCCAAGGAGGCGATGTCAGCGACCTCGCTTACGCGCCCGCCCTCAATCCGATACGCACACGTCGCGTATTCGAGCATCGGGCGCGGCTGGTGCGTTGCCACAACAACCGTGCAGCCCAGCTCGCGATTCACGCGAAACAGCGCATGCAGAAAATTTTTCTCGGCAACGGGATCCAGTTGGGACGTGGGCTCGTCGAGCAGCAGCACGCGAGGGCGCAACGCCAGCACGGCTGCCAGCGACAGCAGCTGCTTGCGTCCGCCCGAAAGCGTATCGGTATCGCGGTGGAGCCAATCCTCCAACCCAAAGAAATAGCTGGTCTCGGCTACACGACGGCGCATCTCGTCGCGCGACATGCCTAGGTTTTCCAGGCCAAACGCCATCTCGTGCCACACGGTTTCGCACACGATCTGGTTCTCGGGGTCCTGAAACACATAGCCCACGCGCTCCGCGGACACCCCAACATCCATGTCGGCAACGCTCTCGCCCAGCACGCGCAGCTCGCCGGAGCATTCGCCCGTCGGCGAAATCTCGGGCTTGAGCAACGAGAGTAATGTCGACTTGCCCGACCCGGTACCACCGACAAGCAACGCAAACGTCCCTTGGGGAACACGCCAATCGAGCCCCTCGAACACCGGCACTTCGGCCCCGGGGTAGGCAAAGCGCAGGCCCCGCACTTCAATCGCCGGCATATCCGAGCCGCACACCGCGTCCGCCATCATGCTCCCCTCCAACCGAGCCATCAGCCAAACCTCTTCTCGTCAATCGCATGCAGCACGCAGGGCAGCGCCATCCAGGTCGCGTATACAACATAGCCAGGCCACGGCGCTGGCACCGAAAGCTGCGGGTAAAACGAATACTCCATCGTCGCGGTCCACGCCACTGCCAACGCGGCCACGCCAAACAGCGCAAGCCCAACCAGCGCGGCAACGTCGCCGCGCGCCAGCCGATACCGCGCGTACGTCGTGCGACGCGCCGCGGCGCCCCACCCACGGGAGCGCATGGCGTCCGCACGCTCCAGCGAATCTTCCATGCCCCAGCCCATCAACACGCTCGATGCCCGTAGGCGCGAACGCACGGGGTCGGCCGGCGCGCGGCCCGGCACATCAATCGCATCCTGCACCGCCAGCACCGTGCGACCGCGACGCAAAAACTGCGGGATAAGCCGCATACACATCGAGATCATGAGCGCGATCACCGGCGCGGTGTTACCCAAAAGCGCAAGCACCCTGTCGTAGCTAAGCATGGACGCCGCGGCCTCAAACCACAGCACGCTCGCCACAAACAGCCCGCCCATGCACAGGCCGTATACCATGCTCTCCAGATACACCGCGCGCATGCCAATACGGAACAGCTCCGTCGAGCCCGAAGCGCTAAATAACGGGTTGAGCACCGCGATAATCAAAATCACCGGCAGCTGCCAGCGAAGTGCCCCCAACGTGCGTGCGACGCCGCGCGTCGCAAACCCGTACGCCAGCCCGCCCGCAAGCGACAGCGCAAGCAGCACCGGTTGCATCGAGAACATGGTGAGTCCCAGCGTCAGCACCATGTAGAGCGCCGGCACCGCCGGATACGACATCGAGAATGCCGCGACGGGCTCGTTGCCCGATTCCTCTCGCATGATATCCACGGACACCCCCATCCCCTCGCTCAAACGCCAACGCCGCAGTGCCGCTGCCATGCACAACCAGCGCAAACGTCACGCCGGCGGCACCGACATCGGCCGCCATGCGCCAATCGTTACGCGCTCATCATATGCCTGCGGTATCATATTGCGCCGTGTATCGTTTCCAAACGCACGTCTCTATAACGTAACAGGAGATCACATGGACGCAACCGCAATTATCCTCGCCGCCGGCGAGGGCACCCGCATGAAGTCGAACCACTGCAAGGTTTCGCACAAGATCCTGGGCAAGCCCATGGTCCAGTGGATCGTCGACGCCACCATCAAGGCCGGCTGCAGCCGCGTCGTGGTCGTCATCGGCAGCCACGCCGACGAGATGCGCGCCCTTATCGACGGCGCCTACGCCAACAGCGCCACCAAGGTCGAGTGCGTCGAACAGACCGAGCGCCTGGGCACCGGCCACGCCGTAAAGGTCGCGCTCGAAGCATGCGGCATCATGCAAGGCCCCGTCGTCGTGCTCAACGGCGACCTGCCGCTCATCACCGCCGACACCGTCGCCAAGTTCGCGCAGACCGTCGCCGGCGGCGAGCTCGCCTGCACCGTCATGACCATGACCCCGCCCGATCCCTTTGGCTACGGCCGCATCAAGCTGGGCGCCGACGGCCAGATCGAGCGCATCATCGAGCAGAAGGACTGCACGCCCGAGCAGGCCGCCACGCTGCTCGAGTGCAACGCCGGCTGCTACGCCTTCGACGGCGCGCAGCTCGCCGCCCACATCAGCGAGATCGGCAACGACAACGCGCAGTCCGAGTACTACCTGCCCGACATGCTCGAGATTCTCAAGGGCCACGACCAGGCAGTCTCCATCTTCCACTGCGACGACTACCGCGACGGCCTGGGCGTCAACAGCCGCATCCAGCTCGCGCAACTCACCGCTATCGCGCGCGACCGCATCAACGAGCACTGGATGGCCGAGGGCGTTACCTTCATCGACCCCACGCAGGCCTGGATCGGCCCCGACGCCGTCATCGGCCGCGACACCGTCGTGTGGCCGCAGACGCACCTGATCGGCCACGTCACCGTGGGCGAGGAGTGCCAGCTCGGCCCCAACAGCCGCCTCACCGACACCACCGTTGGCAGCGGCTGCGCCATCGATGAGACCATCGCCATCGAGGCTGTCATCGAGAACGGCGTCGACTGCGGCCCGCGCGCCTACCTGCGCCCGGGCACCCACATGCTCGATGGCTCCAAGGCCGGCACACACGTGGAGATCAAGAAGTCCACGATCGGCGAGGGCTCCAAGGTACCGCACCTGTCCTACATCGGCGACACCACCATGGGTTCCGGCGTCAACGTGGGCGCGGGCTCCATCACCTGCAACTACGACGGCGTGCACAAGCACAAGACCGTCATCGGCAAGGATGCCTTCATCGGTTCCGACACCATGATGGTCGCGCCTGCCCAGATCGGCGACGGCGCACTCGTGGCCGCCGGCTCCGTCATCACCGAGCCGGTCCCGGCTGACGCACTCGGCCTGGGCCGCGCCCGTCAGGTAAATATTGAGGGCTGGGCCGCCGATTATCGCCGCCGTCTGCACGAGGACGACGAGGTATAACGTTTTACCAAGCATCTAAGGAGCTGTTCCCATGGGGATGGCTCCTTTTTCTATGCTGACCTGCGCGACCGGATGAGTGGTCGGTTCGTGTCCGTTGACGGTAAAGACGTTATCAAGACCCGATAAACCCCGCCACGCGGTTACAATGCAACAAGGCATCTATATGGCATTCGATATATAAAGGAGAAGGGTAATGCCGATTAATGATCCCGAGAAGTCGGAGAATATGCGCAAGTCCATCCGCGTGTATTCCGGTTCCTCCAACCGTCCCCTCGCTCAGAAGATCGCTGAGTACCTTGGGGTCGAGCTTTCGGGCCTTACGCTAAAGCAGTTCGCAAACGGTGAGATTTACGCCCGCTACGACGAGACCGTCCGCGGCGCCGACGTCTTCCTGATTCAGTCCGTGGCCGGCGGCAACGTCAACGACATGCTCATGGAGCTGCTCATCGCCACCGACGCTGCCAAGCGCGCATCCGCCCGCTCCATCACCGCCGTCATCACCCACTACGGCTATGCCCGCCAGGACCGCAAGGCCGGCCCGCGCGAGCCCATCACCGCCCGCCTCGTCGCCAACCTACTCGAGCGCGCCGGCGTCAACCGCATCATCACCCTCGACCTGCATCAGGGCCAGATTCAGGGTTTCTTCGATATCCCGGTTAACCACCTGTCTGCACTTCCGCTGTTTGGCCAGTACTACAACGACATGCACTTCGACACCGACAACCTGGTTGTCGTCTCCCCCGACGTGGGTCGCGCCAAAGCTGCCAAGAAGCTCTCCGACATGCTCGGCTGCAGCCTCGCCATCGCCCACAAGGGCCGTCCGCGCCACAACGCCGCCGAGGTCATGGGCATCATCGGTGACATCAAGGGCAAGACCTGCATCATCAATGACGACATGATCGACACCGCTGGCACCCTGTGCGCCAACGTCAAGGAGCTCAAGGCCATGGGCGCCGGCGACATCTACGTGTGCGCCACCCACGGCATCTTCTCCGGTCCGGCCATCGAGCGCCTGAACGACGCCCCGATCGTCGAGTGCGTCGTCACCGACGCCATCCCTGTCGAGGTGGGCGGCAAGATCAAGACCATCTCGGTCGCCGAGGAGTTCGCCGAGGCCATCTCTGCCGTTTACCACGAGGAGCCCGTCTCCACGCTCGTCGGCGGCGACTTCGCGCTGTAATCCAGCGCGCATCGCATCATCTTTGGTGTTTTTAAAGGGTCGGAGGCTCGCTTCCGACCCTTTTTTCTGCCCCTCGCCAACCCGCCTTGGACAGTTAGTTCAGATTTGTATTAATGTGGCATTCTTTTGGGCCATTTAATGCGTCGAAAGCTCTCTTGCCGGCATAATTCCGCTCGATTCCTCCACCTATGGATCTCCTCACCATGCCATTGGCCCCATTTTGCCCACCGAGTCCTTCAACAACGGCAATACACCCCGGTCACCTTGTACAAATCTGAACTAACTGTCCAGCATCCATCTCAGTAGATGCCTCCAAGGCCAACCCATCACTCCATTCTCCACTTTTCCAAGGCATTCCGTATGATGTCGTTACCGCCCGCGGCGCGCGACGCCCCTTTGAGCGAAAAGAACGACACGGCCATATCATTTCGCCAACGGCTTAGTACCTTATAGCTATGACAACCGTAATTTCACACCTCTCCGCCCTCCGCGCAATTCGCCGCGCTCGACGGGCGTACTCCGCCCTTCCCTGGGACGCCATCGATGAAGAGCAACAGACACAAGCCCTCGTAGGTTGCGTTCCCAACAAGGACGCCATAGACTTTGCGGCCCTTGCAATACTTGACGCCTGGAGCGAAGACGACTCCGAGCGTCTAGACCTCTTTGTTGCGAGCGGCAGCAACAGACGACCCGACGGACGGCTCCTCCAGCACACCATCACCGCCCCTCTCCCCCAGGGCGCGATCATGCACATCGAAGCCGACATCTACGCAACGTCTCCCGCCATGACGGCCATGCTTTGTTCCAAAAATGAATCGGTTGCCAAAACCTTGATGCTTCTCATGGAACTGCTCGGAACCTACTCACTTCCGCCCGAAGCAACTTACCCCATCGCCTACGACGACACGTGGCCCGAGGCCAACAGCTTCGAAACGATGGACGATCTCGATTGCCAAGGCGATCAACCGACACCCGAAAAGCAATCCGAAACCCGCTACGAACAGACACACTACAAATGCGAGCCCGCCACAACCATCGAAGAGCTCGAGGCAGTCGCACGGTTTGCCAAAAGTAGTTCCTACGCCTCGTTTCGCACAGCTATCAAACTCGCCCGGGCCGGATCCGCATCCCCAGCGGAATCATTGATGTTCGCTGTCCTGGGCGCACCCATGCGCTTTGGCGGATTCGGGTGTTGCAGCCTGCCCATGGGAGGCCTGCTGCTCAACTATCGAATCGATTTCGACACCCTTGCGGTCAACATGTCCTCGGGCATCCCCTACGCCATCTGCGACTTATATTGCCCAGCCGCCGGAGTCGACAACGAATACAACGGAATTGGACATGAGCTTCAAAACGCTCGCATCCACGATGGCAATCGCAACAATGGCCTTAAGGCCATGGGTATCCACGTCCTGGTTATCAACCGTGACCAAATGAAGGACCTTGTTGCACTCGAAGCCTTCGCCCAGACGATGCATCGACTTGCGGGAGTCCGATTCCGCTACCGCATCAAGGGTTATCGCAAGCGTCAGGCCGCCTGGCTCAACACCCTGCGGGCCGGAATCGGCCTCGCGCCGGTCTAGAAGACTTTTACCCAGTGTTACCGAGCATGGCTGGACAGTTAGTTCAGATTTGTATAAACAGACGGCTAATGTCGAGGTGGTTTGCCGCCATCCCGGCGCCAATCACCTCATTTGAAGACTCAAAAGATCTGAAATAGCACAAATTGTGCTCCCCAAAGCGCCGTGACAGTTCCGTGGCCCCGATTTTGGCAGTCAAAGATCTCTTGGTTTATACAAATCTGAACTAACTGTCCATTCCGGCTTCCGACGACTGTCCAAACGCCCTCATGCAGCCTCAATCACCCTCCATTTGACAGCAGCAACGGGGTCGCTCACCATAGCAGGCGACAAATCGATGAAAGGAAGCACATGGCAGCTGCACAGCCGCTTAAGATTCGCATGGTTGCCGGACTTGGCAACCCTGGCGATGAGTATGCCGAGACCCGCCACAACGCAGGCTTTAAGGCGATCGACGAGCTGGCGCGTCAGGCCGGCGTCACGTACTGGAAAAACCAGGCCGGCGCCGAGGTCGCGCTCATCAACATCAACGATCCAGAGGAAGAGGGCGGCAAGCGCCAGATTGTGCTGGTCAAGCCGCAGTCGTACATGAACACCTCGGGCGGCCCCATCTCCAAGCTTTGCCGCGAGTACAAAATCAAGGCCGAGGAGTTGCTCGTAATCCACGATGAGCTCGACATTCCCGCCGGCGACGTGCGCGTCAAGGTGGGCGGCGGCCACGCCGGCCACAACGGCCTGCGCTCCATCATCGACAAGATGGGCAGCCGCGACTTTAGCCGCATCCGCACCGGCATCGGCAACCCTCCCGGCAAGATGGCTGTCGCCGACTACGTGCTCAAGCAGCTGCGCGCCCGCGAGGCCGAGGACTTCCAGGACACCTGCGCCCGCGCCGCCGACGCCGCCGGCCTGGCGATTGTGCACGGCGTAATCTATGCCCGCGACCACGTCAACGGCTCCGCCTCTGCCAACGGCAAGCACTAAAACCTACCAAAAAGGGATGTTTGTTTTGGCAGGTTTTATATGCGAAAACGCCGCAGCGGCCGCATCGCAATAAACCCTGTGCCGCCATACATACCCAACACCCCAAAAGGGGCCGGCCTCACCGATGTGCAAGGCCGGCCCCTTTTGTCGTTTTATCTGATAAAACCCGCCAAAATAAACCTGCCTCTTTGTGCTAGATCACTTTTCCCGCCTGCCAAAGATACACGTAAGCAACATGTCCATGAGGGTATAATTTACACTGTATGTCTGCACAAAGCCTGTGCGCGTACGGTTTTATTCGGGCTGCCGTCCATTTCCGTGGAGGCACGGTTCGGTTGCCCTAACAAGAGAGGGGTTCTATGTATAAGATCCTGGAGAAGACGCAGTTCTCGGAGAAGGTGTTCAAGTTCCGCATCGAGGCGCCTGCAATCGCCAAGCATGCGCACGCTGGACAGTTCCTCATGGTTCGCGCCAACGAGACGGGCGAGCGTGTCCCGTTTACCCTGGCCGGCTGGAACGGTGACGAGGGCTGGGTCGAGTTCATCTTCATGGTGATCGGCAAGACCACCGAGATGCTTTCCACCTACGAGGCCGGCGAGTCGCTGCGCGACGTCGTGGGCCCGCTGGGCGTTCCCACCGAGATGGCCGAGGGCCCCTGCGCCGTCATTGGCGGCGGCGTCGGCCTGGCAATTGCCTTCCCGGTCGCCAAGCACCTGGTCGAGACCGGCCACGAGGTGCACGCCATCATGGGCGCTCGCACCAAGGACCTCCTGCTCATGGAGGACCAGTTCCGCGAGCTCCTCGACGAGGACCACATCCACATCACCACCGACGACGGTTCCTACGGCGAGCAGGGTGTTGTCACCGCTCCGCTGGAGCGCCTGCTGCAGGACAAGGCCGTGAGCCAGGTCTTCTGCGTCGGCCCCGTTCCGATGATGAAGTTCTCGACCCTCACCGCCCAGAAGTACGACACCCCCATCACCGCGTCGCTCAACCCCATCATGGTTGACGGCACCGGTATGTGCGGCTGCTGCCGCGTCGAGGTGGGCGGCGTGACCAAGTTTGCTTGCGTCGACGGCCCCGACTTCGATGCCACCCTGGTCGACTGGGATGACCTTCGTGCCCGCCAGGCCGCTTACCGTTCCGAAGAGGGCGAGTCCCTCAAGGCCTATGAGGAAAAGAGCTGCGCATGCCACTAGTTAACGGTCGTTTCGTTGCCGATATGAAGTCGCCCCGCACCCCCGATAACGAGGAGCCGGCCGCCGAGCGCGCCTGCGACTTCCGCCCCGTCGACAAGGGCTTCACCGAGGAGATGGCGCTGGCTGAGGCCGAGCGCTGCCTCAACTGCAAGAAGCCGTTCTGTGTTGAGGGCTGCCCCGTCAACATCAACATCCCCCGCTTTATCGAGCAGATCCGCGAGAAGGACTTTGGCGGCGCCCTCGATACCATCCGCGAGGACTCCATGCTTCCCGCCATCTGCGGTCGCGTCTGCCCGCAGGAGAACCAGTGCGAGGGTAAGTGCATCCGTGGTAAGAAGTCCGAGCCCGTGGCCATCGGCCAGCTCGAGCGCTTCCTGGGTGACCGCCCCGAGCTCGCCTCCACGCCCAAGATGGCTCCCAAGAACGGCAAGAAGGTCGCCGTCGTCGGCTCCGGCCCGTCCGGCATCACCTGCGCCGGCGAGCTCGCCCGCAACGGCTTTGACGTTACCGTCTTTGAGGCCTTCTTTACCGGCGGCGGCGTGCTGGTCTACGGCATCCCCGAGTTCCGTCTGCCCAAGGCGGTCGTCAAGCGCGAGATTGACGGCCTTGAGGACATGGGCGTCAAGTTTGAGTACAACTCCGTCGTGGGCAACATGGCCACGGCCGAGGAGCTGTTCGAGCAGGGCTTCGACGCCATCTACGTGGCGACCGGCGCTGGCCTGCCCAAGTTCCTCAACGTCCCCGGCGAGAACCTGCCCAACGTCTTCTTCGCAAACGAGTACCTCACCCGCGTGAATCTGATGAAGGCCAACAAGTTCCCCGAGTACGACACCCCCACCAAGCACGGCAAGAACGTCGTCGTCTTTGGCGGCGGCAACGTGGCTATGGACGCTGTCCGTACCGCCAAGCGCCTGGGCGCCGAGCACGCCATCATCGCCTACCGTCGTACCGAGGACGAGATGCCCTGCCGTCGCGCCGAACTGCACCATGCCAAGGCCGAGGGCGTCGAGGTTCTGCCGCTCGTCTCCCCGCTCGAGTTTGTCGCTGGCGAGGACGGCTCCGTGTGCGCCGTCAAGGTCCAGAAGATGGAGCTCGGCGAGCCCGACGAGTCCGGCCGTCGTCGCCCGGTGCCCATCGAGGGCGCCATCGAGGAGATCCCCTGCGACGTCGCGATCTCGGCTATCGGTACCAACGCCAACCCCTTCGCTGCCAAGATCGGCGGCAAGATGGAGCTCAACAAGTGGGGCTACATCATCGCCGACGAGGAGACCGGCCAGACCACCGATCCCCGCATCTGGGCCGGCGGCGACATCGTCACCGGTGCCGCTACGGTCATTCTGGCGATGGGCGCCGGCAAGAAGGCCGCCGCTTCGATCGCCAAGAGCCTGCTGGGTGAGTAATCGCCTGCAGCGCTAGCCACCAAACGGCAAAGTCCCCGTCGGGCACACGCCCGGCGGGGACTTTTTCTATGCCGGCCGCCCGATCACCATAAAGGGAACGGGCACCTTTGCGGTGGTCCGGAGCCTGGCCGGCAAACCGATTCCGACGTTCATCTCAATCTGTAACACTTAGAGACCAAATTCCTCGCAACGTGTTACAGATCGAGACGTTAGGTTGGCGGCCGAACAGTTCATCTCAATCTGTAACACTTGGAGTCCAAATATCTGGCTCGGTGTTACAGATTGAGATTTTGCTAAAGCCGAGGATGGGCGCCGCCGCCAAAACCTAGCGCTTGCGGCGCTTGGTCGCGGCGATGCCGGCGGTAGCTACGGTTGCGCCGGCGATGCCTAGGGCGGCGACCGTCATCACGGCGGAGTCACCCGTGCTGGCAAGCTCCGTGCCGCCGGACTTCTTGCCGTTCTTGCCCTTACCCTTGGACTTTTCCGTCGTCACCGTGGTCGTCGTCGAAGTCGAACTGCCCGCAGGGACCCCGGCCCCACCAGAGCCATCCGTACCGCCGCCCTGCCCGCCGCCGTCAGGCGTCGGCTCGGGCGTCGGCTCAGGCGCCGCCTCATCGGTCACCGTAATCGTAATGTTCAGACGCTCGGAATACTCGCTGTACGACATGCCGGGTCGCTGTGCCGCAATGCGTACATACATGTTGCTGTCGAGCGCAATAGGCTCGGTGTACTTTACGCGGCCTTCGTCACGGCAGGGGCAGGTGTCGTTGGTGGTGTACCAAATCGTCGCGCCATCCTCGGCCGAAAGCTCTAGCTTCGTGCCCTTGGGCACTGTAATGTAGTTCTCCTTGGGCGACCATGCACCAAACGTCGTCGCACCAATCGTCGCCACCGGTCGCGCCGGTCGCACCGCCTCGGCAGACACGCGAACGTCGACCTGCTTGGACAGCGCCGTGCCGTCCACCGCCGCCGTCAACGTCGTCAAACCAGGCAGAGCGCCATGCAGCACAAACGTCGCCGCGCCGTCCTCGCCCGTCACGGCCTGGGTGGCATCGACAGAGCAGATAGCCGAGGACTCCAGCCCAACACTAACCTTGGCGCCCGCAAACGGCTTGCCCGCCTTATCGGTCACGTGCGCCACCAGCTCAAAGTCACTGCCATCAAGCATGGTCACGGCCTGCTCCACGTTGAGTTTGAGCTTGTCGGCACGAACGCCCACGACAAGCTCTCCACTTGCCCAGCGCTCCATGGCCGTGCCGGCGTAGTTGCGAGCACCGTCGAGCTCAAGCGCCACCGTCGAGCCCGCCTCACACGCATCGGCATAGCGAATACGCAGCACGCGCGACAGCGGCTTGCCATTGGGATCGTCCTGCTTGTCGAGCCACGTATACGTCACGTCGCCCAAGCCCTGCGCGCACAATGCGACCAGGGCATCGTCGCTCGCATCCATATACTGCGCAAACTCAACCTCGATGCAATCGGTATAGGCATGGGCCGAAGCCACCTCGGGCGCCGCCGTCGACACCAAGCCAATGTTCACCTCAGTCTGAATCGGCGGCACGCGCAGCCAAGCCGAACGCGCTTCCTCATACCCGCCCTTGGTCACGCGCACCTGATACCAGCCGGTCGGCGTATTCCAGTTGTATGCACCGTCCGCACCCGTTGCAAGCGGATTGTCCTGCTCATACTCCTCGGCATCCCAACGCACTTCATTGCTACCGGCCGCATCGTCGGCGCTCCACAGCTCAACCGTTGCGCCTTCAACCGTATTGGACAGCAGACCCTCGTACACCACGCCCGCAGGGTCGGGTGCTGCCTTGGCAGCCACATTGCGATAACGCGCCTCGAAGATCGACTGCATCTTCTCGTCCGAGATCAAGCCATCCTTGTTGGCCTTGTAGACCTCGGCATCGGTCAGCTCGCCCCAGTTGACCGTAATACGATTCTGGCACGCGAGCTCCACCTGCTCGCAGGCAACATCGTAGGCGCATTCGGCATTGGTCAACTTAACCGCGCGCTCCGAGCCCACGCTCGTCGAGGCCGCATCATAGGCGGCGCCCACCACAGTACCCGCCGAGCCAGCCGTTAGCACGCCGGCGATCGTCATAATGGAGCCCACCGCCACATCGGTACTATCGTGGCAGAGCTGGCGATACAGCAGATCTTCAAACGCACGCGCCTTCTCCATGGCGTCACGCAGCGCGTAAATGCACTTCCAGTCGTCCTCGGTCTTCTCGGGCTTGGCAAGCAAGCGCGTATGCTGAAGCTCATAGCCCTCGCGCTCGCCCTTCACCTTCTGCATACGGACGTTCACGTTCTCCCAGTTCTTGCTGGCATCGTTCACGCCGTAAATGCCGGTAAAGATGCCGATGCCCTGGGTCGCAGCGGGAAACGCCTGTCCGGCCGCCTTCCACGCATCGGTCTTAAAGACCTGTCCGAACATCTCGCACTCGATCTTATAGCTCTTGAGCGAACGGATCGTGCGGATGAGCTTCATATGGGCGCTCACGTCGCCGTTGCGTTTCCAGGCCATGAGCCATCCGCGCACCTTGGAGTTGTTGAGGCTATGGACCACATTCCAGTTGTCGTACAGGTCGTCCAGAATATCGCACTGCATGGCGATCGAGTTAAACAGAAGCGCCTGGTTCTTGTTGTTATTGGAGTTCTCGATAAATTCCGACTCTATACAGGCCGTCTGCTCGCCATCGGGCGCGGCGACCTTAAAGCCCTTGACAGTATCGTCGTCAGCCGCCTTGTAGCTCAGCGAGCTGCCGAGCGCCTGGCCCAAATCGTTAAACCCGCTCGTCGACTGGCCGTTGTATTCGCTGGCCTTAATGCCCGCACACTTGTTGAGCGCCGCAGCGGTTGCGTCATTCCAGCTTCCGTATTGGTTGAGCCGGCCGATACCCATCGACTGGCCCACCAGATCCTCGGCCTGCTGGGCGATAAACTCCGCTCGCGATGCATGGTCGACGAGCTCCTTGATGGCGGCCGCATCCGCAGCGTTCGCACCCTGGGCCGCCGCGAGTTCCTGATACCAATCCTCGCTGGTGCCGTAAGCATCCTCAAAGATCATCTTGTCCACATTGACGCCATAGCTGTCGCCCTGCTGGGTCAGCAGCGCCGCCGACCCGCCGACCGCGGCCTTGAGCTCAGCCGCAAACTGCGCGGCCTCCTCGTTGCCAGCATCATCGCCCTCGCCGTCGCTGGCGGCAGGGGAGCGACGAGCCTTGCGGGCAGCTCCACCTTGGGCTTCGTCCTCTTTACCGTCCTCGTCCTCCTCGGCAAACGCATCGGCGACCATCTGGTCAATCGCGTCGTTAAAGGCCTCGTCGACATCATTAAACGAGTTATCCATCATATACTCGTGCCACTGCTGCACGGCATTCGAGAACTCCTGCTGGCGCTTCTCGGCCGCGGCGGAATGCTTTTTGGCCGAAGCTTTGGCGTCAAAACTCAGCATGGTCATAAGCTGGGCATTGGAGATGCGGTAGGTCTGCGGCATAAAGATCTGCTCAAAGTTGCCGCAGTTCACATAGGTCGAGTCATTCGCCTTGTTAAACTCGTCGAGCAGCTTAAGGTAGCCCTCGTCCACATACTCCGCCACATAGCGCACACGGGTGCCCTCGCGCGACTTTTGAGTCAGAGGAATCGTCACCGTCTTGCCATCCACGCAGTCCACGTACAGGTCGAGCGTGTCGGCGGCCTCTTCGTTTCCCACCTCGAGCGTGATGTCAAAGGTCCAGTAGGCGTTCTTCTTTTGTGGCAGATGATGGAAGGTCCACAGGCTCTTGCCGGTGTCCTTGCCGTCCTTGACTAAGTTTTGCGTACCGCCACGATACGTCACATCAAAGCTCCAGACCGAAGCACCCGGAATATAGCGCACATAATTGCGAGCCGTTACCTCTGCGGCAGCGGCGGCAACATCGGTCGAGCCCACGCGCGCCTCGAGCGTCACACGCTCGGCGGCAAGCGTATCCTGCGGCAGGTCGTATTCAATCTTGGCACGGCCGAGTTTATTGGTCTTGCCGGTGTACTTTGCAGCCGACGAGCCCGTCCCCACGGTGAGCTGCACGCTCTTGCCCGGCGCCGCATAAACGTAGGCCACATTGCCCAGCAGGCTGTGAACGTCGGTGTTGTCGATCTCGATGCGCGATCCGCTAACCTCGAGTGTGGTGCTTCCGAGCGGCAATGTCACCTCGCCCAGCGTAATGAGCGGCGAGATGGCATAGGTGCCCGAGGACTTAGGCTTAAAGCGCACAAACACATCGGCGCCCATGCCCTTCTTCATATCGAGAACGAGGTTGTCGCCCTCCCAAGTTGTGTCAGCCCACATGGCATCGGAGCTTGCGCCGGCTTCGCGAGCGCCTGCGGACACATCCTCGACGGCATCCTTGGCAAGCGGAATCTCAATCTTGGCAGCTTGGCTGTCCTTGAGCTCGTAATGAATGCGCAGCTCGGTCTCCACGCCAACGACCGCGGACGAATCAGCGATAACCGAGCCCGCCGTCAGCCCGCGCTCGGCACGATAAGTCTCCACGTCAAACGTCGGCACGTCGAGCGTCACGTCGAGCTGCTTGCCGTCCTCGATCTTCACCTGCTTTTGCGCGATATGCTTACCCACGGTCAGCCCCAGGCGGCTAAACGTGGAATAGCTCGTCGCTTGGATGTCGTAGCTCGTCTTGTTAAAGGCGACGATGGTGTACGAACCGGCCTTAAGGCGCGGCGTCTCGGCCTTCATGATAGGCGTGGTGCCATCGTCTTCGTAACCCATCAGATAGGTGACGCCGTCGGCGACCAGTTTGCCGTCGGACGTACGGAATACCAGCACGCGGTTAGCGCCCTGATAGTCGCCCTTGGTCGTGACCGTCGCCGTGCCCCAGGGCTTCAAGTCGATATCGACCTTGCCGGCCGAAGGCTTCACCGTCGCCGTCGCCCCACCCAGCTTGAGGCTGTCTTTGGGCTCGAGCGTTATCTCCAGATCCTGGTCCGCGTCGGCAATGGCCTGCGACACCACGAGCGCTGTGCCCTGGATACGGTAGTCGTTTTCCTTGTCGCCCTTGGCGGGTTTAAGCGTCTTGCCGCCGCTCTTCACTGTCAGATCGATGTTATCGAGACTATCGAGCTCAATGCGTTCGGTCTTATCCTGACCTGCGACCGGTTCGAGATAGCCCACGTTGAGCTCAATCGCGCGCGAAGCCGGAATCTTGGTAAAGTCCTCCGCCTTAATCTCCCCGATATTCCATGTGCCCGTCATCTGGTCGCCCGGGCGCGCCAGCACCATGTCATAGTAACCGCCGAGCGAAATGCGCAGCGTTGCTGCCGTCTTGGAGAGGACGTCGGCAGCAACGGAGCCGTCGTCGCCAACCGTCAACGGCGTGGACTGCCCCGCCTGCACGAGCACGGCCGCCGCGCCCTGGGGAAGTTTGCCCGTGATTTGGGCGTCCTCGCCCATCCACTCAAAGGTATAGGCGGGACGCGTTGGGTCGGCCGAGTCCATGCGATCGGCGACGGCATCGGCAATCTTCTTGATCATCGAGGGGTTGCCCGCCGAGTCCGTCGCATAGGCATAGATGGTCTGGCCCTCGCTAAAAGGCATCAGGTAATCGACGCCATCGATCGTCACGTTGTTGGTGTACAGGCCCGCCTCTTCGAGCTTGATGTCGGGATTCATGACGCGCAGGGTCACCGCATTGTGGTTGGTGGTCGAGGTGCCGGCGCTGCTGGTATTACGCGTGTTGTCGAACGGCTCCAGATCAATTGTCTGCACGCTCTTGGGCACAACGATTTCCTTACCGGCCAGCGCGGGATCGAGGTAAGTAAACGCGTGCGCTCCGATATATTTGACGCCATCGCCGATCGTCACCGACGACACATGCGAGCACCCGTCAAAGGCATAGCGCTCAATCCGCTCCACCGTGCCCGGCACGTTGATCTGCGTAAAGGTGAGTACCGTTGTGTCCGAGACATGGAACTGCGGCACGCCGCAATTGGCGAAGGCACGATAGTCGATAGTCTTAACCGAAGGCGGCAGCGTTGCCACCACATTGTCGTCAAGTTGCTCGCAGCCCTCAAAGGCCTGCTCGGGAATCGTGGTAAAGGCCGCGTTGTTGGGCCAGGTCACCGTCTGAAGTGTCTTGCTCCCGGTAAACGCATTCCAGCCCAACTCCTCAACCGAATCGGGCAGTGCGATCTCTTTGATGCTGCTGCCGCCCAAGCCGCCAACCGAGCGGACGTGCGAATTCGAAGCGAAGGTAATCGATGTGAGCGCAGCGCTTCCCATACCCGTAAGGCTTACGACATGCTTGCCGTCGATGGTCGAGGGGACCTCCAACGTGGTAATGCCCGCATCGCCATACTCGATAGAAATTTCGTTGGTGAGGCTATCGATCGAGAAGTAGTACTGCGCGGGGGTCTGCTCGCCGGCCACGTAGCCATCGTCGTCTTCGCCCTTTACGCCCGTGGCGCCCTTAGAGGTTGCCCAGAGTTCAAGTTCCTCGTTCCAGGTTGCCTCGGCACCGGAAGCCTCCTCTTGCTCCTGCTGTTCGGCGAGTTCCTTGCCCTCGACAAGATCGGTGGCGAGCGTGCCCGCAGGTGTACTCTCGGTCTGCCCGGCGCCCGTCAGGCCCGCCGCCGATGCAATCTCGGAAGCCGGGGGCGTAGGGGTGCCACCGGTATCGAGCACCGTGGGGTCGGCAGCGCCGGCATCGGGCGCAGGGTCGGCGGAAGCAGAGTCTGGCGTTTGGGCGTCAGCCGAATCGGCGGGGGCGGCGTCGGCTGCTTGGCCGTTATCCGTCTGCACAAAAGTGCCGTCGGTGGTGAGGGTCTCGGCAAACGCGCCCGCGGGCAACGAACCCGTCACCATGGTGAGGGTCACCGCGGCAACGGTCAGGCGGCGGCAAAGCGCTCGAACAGCAGTCCACCTCATGGTCGTTCCTTTCCTGCAAACCTAAAGTCATCCAGCGTAATCGTCGTCCAAAAACAAAGCGAACGGTAGGTTCATATTTACGAACCTACCGTTCTACCTGCGCAAACCACCAAAAAGGGGAAAGGCACCTTTGTGGTGGTTCTGGACTTGGCCGGCCAGTTTGTCTCAATCTGTAACAGTTAGAGGTCAAATTCCCCGCTTGGTGTTACAGGTCAAGACGTTAGATTGGCGGCCATTCGGTTCATCTCAATCTGTAACATCTAGAACCGTTTTGGGCAGTTTGGTGTTACAGATTGAGATCTTGCAAAAGCCGAGGATGGGCGCTGCCACCAAAAACCTAGCGCTTGCGGCGCTTGGTCGCGGCGATGCCGGCCGCGGCTACGGTTGCGCCGGCGATGCCCAGGGCAGCGACCGTCATCGCGGTGGTGTCGCCCGTGGCGACTAGAGCGATATCGGGCTTCTTGGTCGGCGCGGCTTTCTCAACCGTCTTGGTCGGGGTAGTTGTCGCGACCGGCTTTGTCGCGGGCTTCACCACAGGCTGCGGCGTCGGCTTGGGATCCGGCGTAGGCTGCGGATCGGGAGTCGGCGTGGCTTCAGGCGTAAAGGTCAGATCGGTGTTGAGCCACAGGGTGTAGATCCAGCCGCTGTCCTCATCGGCTACGCTATCCGCGACCTGGTAGCCGCACTCCTGGCCGTTGATCACCAGCTTGGTGTCGGGCGTAAAGTAGAAGCCGCGCGCGGACTTGAGGTAGATGCCGTAGCGATAGGTCACGCCGGGCTTAAAGGCGTCGATGTGGTTGGTGATGTTCTGGTCCCAGAACTTCTGAGAGTTCACTTCGCTGCCATCGCTGCCCGTCCAGAACTCGCACTGGAGAATAGAGTCGGAGCCCGCCGGAGTACCCGCCGTAAAGACCGGCCTGTCGCCCGCCTTAAAGGTGGTCATGGCACCGCTAATCTCGATAAGGTCGATTGCCCGCCACTCATCAATCGGAGCCTCGCACAGCATATTGTCAGCGTTTGGCGCGAAGACACCGTTGTCGGTCTTGATGTGGGGCACCCAACGGCCGTTGACGTTCATTTCGCAGTCATCGGCCACGGTATTGTCGCCCTTGAGCCTCAGCTCAACGGAGCACATGTAGAACTTGCCCTCTTCGAAGTACTCGATCCTCCTCGCGCCCGTCGGATACTTGGCAGGATCGGAATACCAGAAGGCAACGGGTACCGACTCCCCGGATTCCATATTGAGCTCCATCTCCTCCCAGCACTCATACGCGATCTCGTACTTGTCGACATCGGCAGCGGGAATCGTCGCGGTCGCGCGCGGTGCCTCGCCGGGCGCGTAGTCGGTCTTCACGTCGTTGACGTCCAGGTTATGGAGGGCTTCGTTTTCCGATGCATCAAGCGTAATTTCGCTATTGATGGCGTAGCGGAGGTAATAGTCGTCCCTGGTTTCGTTGAGGGTAATCGAGCTGCCCGCGTAGCTGTTGTCACCTTCATAGTCGGTGCCATAGTCAGTTCCGGTATACGTCAGTGCCGCGCCAATGTAAAGAACCTCATTGCGCGTGAGTCGATACGAGCCGCCTGCCGCGCCACCCGTAAAGGTCAGCGTCAGCCTCATGTGATCGCCAACAGGCTCAAAGTGAGCCGCCACATCGGACATAGATGTGTCCTGGACTTCAGCCAGGGTGCCCGAAACAGCATCGGCCCGGTAGTACTTGGTTTCGACAAGTTCGCAGAGCGGCTTATCCGGCATGCCGCCCTCAACATCGGGAAAATCATAGGTATACGACTGGCCCTTTTCGAGTGTGACATTGCTCGGAAGCACGCAGTCCGTGTAGTGGGGAACCACGGTTGTATTGACCCTAACGCCGCCCTCTCCTGTCACATCGGTCACGCCACAGGGCATGATGGCGTCGCTTGCCGGAGTGGCGGCGTTGTCGCTGGGAGTGTTTTGTTCAGCGGGTGTCGCATCGTTCGCCGTTGCCGCTGATGCGTCCTGCTGAGCCTGCTGAGGTTCTGCCGTGGATTGCGCCACCGGAGCCGCATCAGTCATCGGCGCAGCCGGGGCCACCGGTACCGGCGCCGGAGCCGCCGTATCCTCCGCAACCGTCGGCGTCACCGGAGCTGCGGCAACCTCGTCCGCCGCAGCGACAGGATCGGCACATTCCGTCGCCAGCGCCACGCTCGGCAGCAACAGCTGGCCAACCATAAGCGCACACGCACCAACGCCGGCAATCCTCACGCCCGCGCAGCGCCAAGTTCCATGAATGAGCGAGCAGGTGCGCTCATGCTGAGTTTGCTCAACAAAGTGGCTTCCGCACATAACGCCCTCCTTGGTCGTAGGGACATACCGCCACAAAGGTGCCTGTCCCCTTTGTGGTGGTCCTGTAGCACCAAGATGTGTCAAATGACTCCGTATACCTAGGTTCGTAGATGCGAACCTAGGACTCTACCTGCGATTTAATTCAATATGATTTCGCCATCGCCGCACTCGTCCCGGGAACGCTACAATCGAGGACACGATTATTCGTCCACCCAAAGGACCGTCCTTGAACCTGAGCAAGTCTAAAATCAACGCGCTTCTGGCACTCGCGCTCTTCACCTTCGCCTTCCTTGCCGCCGAGTTTCGCTTCGACGTCAACGTCGGGCTGCTCGCCGATGCCAAACGCGTTGTAATCGCACAGGGCTTTATTCTGGGTGCGAGCGTGCTCGGCTTTATCGGGTACGCGCCGCTGCTCGGGCTCGCACAGCGCAAAGGCCACTCACTGGCAGCCGCCAACGCCGCTGTTCCCATCGCCATCCTGGGATTGACCCAGGTCCAGTCCCCCACGAGCCCGCTTGCGCTCGAGATTCTGGGATGTCTCGCATTCCTCGGACTCGGCCTACTGGGCGCCGCGGCGCACCACGCATTCTCGATGGCGTTCCAAGATGACCCAAAACTCGCCACCGGCGCCGGAGCGGCCTATGCCGCAGGCATCCTGATGCAGTTCGCGATCAACCTGCTCGACTGCGGCGGCATCGCGGAGCTCATCATTCTTGGCACGGCGACGATTGTCATCTCCGCCCTCAGCGCCGCTCCCCAAGCGACAGACAAGGGCTCCAGTCGCACCATCAATTCCTTAGCCGAGCCCTCACACGCCCTCGCCAAACAGGCGTGCTGGAGCATCGCACTCGTTATGATTCTCGCCTGCTTGTTCTCCACCCTCGACAACGTCGTCACGTTCTCAAACGCCCACGGCACCATTGCCGTGCAAACCTGGCCACGCCTCTTTTTGGCAGCGAGCGGTCTGCTTGCCGGCATCATCTTTGACCTTGCCGAGCGTCGCTATATGGGACTCGTCATGCTCGGCGTCACGGTGCTTTCCAGCATTTCGATCTTGGCCGTGGAAGCCGGCGCCGACCCCAACTTGGGCCTTATCGTCTTTTACCTGAGTTCAGGCTTTTTCGTCACGTTCTTCACCGCCACGTTTACACAGCTAGCGCCGCGCATGCGCGCGCCCGCCTTATGGGCCGGCATGGGTCGCGCGGCCAACAACGTATGCGCGTTCACTACATCGAGCATCTCGCTTGCCCTCGTGACCTCGGGCAACGTTGCCCTCATCATGATCGGTGCACTCGTCTTGCTCGTCGCCGCCTGCGCGGCATTCGTGGCAGCCGGCCTGTTCCGTCTACCCCAAACCGGACAGGAGCGCGAGCGCGAACAGCTGGCAGAAGAAGCACTCGCCGCCCCCACCATCGAGGAGCAGCGTCAGGCCTTCATCACCAACCACGCTCTCACCCCGCGCGAAGTCGACGTGCTCATGGCTGTAACCCAAGACGAACGCCCGCTCAAGCAGATCGCCGAGGAGCTCGGTATCTCGATGCGCATGGTACAGCGCCACCTGAGCTCTATCTACCAAAAGACCGACACGCAGACGCGCGCCGGTCTCACCAAGGCCTTCCCCTCCGCCTAAAACAAAAGTCATCACAAAGGTGCCTATCCCCTTTATGATGGCTTTTGGTCGGCTAGCCTTCGAGCTGAGCCACTTTGTAGCGGTAGGCAGCGGCTATGACGTCTTTGCAGCCCTCGCGGCCCAGCTTGGCGCGGTTGACGACGATATCCTTGCCGCTCGTCATCTTCCACTTTCCGGCGCTGTAGCGCTTATAGAACGCCTCGCGTGCCTTCTGCTGCTGCTTGACCAGCTTGGCGCCCTTCTTTTTGTTGAGCCCACGCTTCTTGCGCACGATCTCGACGCGGTCCTCAAAGGGTGCGGTCACCAACACGGCAATGTGATTAGGGTTGTTACGCAGCAGGTAATCGGACAGGCGACCCTCGATAACGCAGCTCTCGGTCTCGCCCAGGTCCAAAATCACCTGGCTCATCTTTTGGAACAACTTGTCCGAGTACGAACGCGCATCGTAGCGGTCGGGCAGAAACGCCATGTTCTCCACGGCCAGACGCTCGTCATAGGCGGCCATCTTATCGAGCGACTCACCCGCGCGCATCGACGCACGCACCAGCAGCTCGTTGTCGTACAGCGGAATTCCCAACTCGTTGGCAAGCATGCGGCCAATCTCGTGGCCCTCGGCGCCAAAGTCGCGCGCGATGGTAATGACCACAGGATTCTTCTTGTTCTCCAGATCGCTCATCGCGATTCCTTTCTCTATGTGATAAAGGGACAGTCCCTTTTTCACATTCATTTTGCCCCCACCTTCGTCCTGGTTTCCCAAGTGCGGCAGATTGCCCCGAAAGAGGAGCGCCGCGTACTAAATGTACGCAAGCGACGATTGAGGGGCAAGGTGCCGTGCTTGGGGAAGCAGGACTATGCGGCCACAATGCGACGCTGATATGCCCTCACCAGCAGCGAGATACCAAAGTTGAGCACAAAGTACATCGCAAACACCAGGCCGTAGAGCATAAGCACCTGCGACAGGTCGATCGCGTGGGCCATCACGACGTTTGCCGTGTACATGAGCTCGGCCACGTTAATGCCCGAAAGATACGAGCTGTCCTTGATGACGGTCGTGCACTGGCTAAACAGCGCCGGAATGATCGTCTTAAACGTCTGCGGCAGAATGATGTAGCGCATGGTGGCAAAGAAGCCAAAGCCCTGGCTCTGCGCTGCCTCAAACTGGCCACGCGGAATCGAGTTGAGGCCGCCGCGCACAATCTCGGCCATAACAGCGCTGGTAAACAGCGTAAAGGCGATGGTCGAAATCACAATGTCCAAACCCTGCACCGTAAAGTAGATAAACAGGATCCACAGCAAGTTTGGCGTGCAACGGAACAGCTCGATATAGGCGCTCACCAAAATACGGAATGGACGGGGCGCGTAGCTTTTAACGAGCGCCAGCACCGTGCCAAAGACGAGCGAGAAAAAGATCGACAGCGCCGAGATCTCGATTGTCTTAACAAAGCCGCCCCAAATGTAGAGCAGGTTGGTCGCGTTGAAGATTTCCATGCGCTAGGCCTCCTCTACGTTGTCGAGCCCCAGCTCGGCCAGGCTCACGCCGCGCGGGCGCTCCTTGGAGCGGCGCTCGAGCCACTGCACCAGCATGGCGAGCGGAAAGCAGATGATGAAATACATAAGGCAGCAGACGATGTATCCCTGCAGGTAACCGTACAGACTCACAAAGTTGTCGGAACGGTACATAAGGTCGCCGCCGGCCACAAGCGCCAGCACCGACGTGTTTTTGACCAGGTTGAGTGCCTGGTTACACAGCGGCGGCAGAATGATCTTGAACGTCTGGGGCAGCACGATGTAGCAGTATGCCTGCGCACGGGTGAAGCCCTGGCTCTGGGCCGCCTCCATCTGGCCACGCGGAACGGCCTCGATACCGGTACGGATGACCTCCGAAATGTAGGCAGCGTGATACAGGCCCACGCCCAAGAAGCCCAGCACAAACGGCGCGATACGCACCGGCTGGTCGGCACCGGTTATGGCCTGCAAAAACTGCGGACCGGCCATGTACATAAAGAGCACCTGCACGGGCAGCGGGGTGTTCTGGTAAAACTCCACGTACACGCGGCTTATGGCGCGCAGAACGCGAGAACGAGTGGTAGAGAACACGCCAAGCAGCGTGCCCAACACCAGCGACAGCAGCAGGCCGGCAACGACCACCTGCATCGTCACGCCAAAGCCCTCCCAGAAGGGCCCCATGTTTTGGAATGTCGTCGACCAGCGGTCGGCGTCAAACAATCCTTCGAGCATTTGATTCCTTCCTTGGACGATGCGCCTATACAAGACCCCAGGTCTTAACCTCTTGGTCGAGCCAGCCGTCGGCCAGGCGATCGCATATCACCTGATCGACCACGGCCGAAAGATCACAGCCCTTCTTGGTCGCCACACCGTAGCCCTGCTCGCCAAACTTGACCTCGGGTTGCAGCAGCTCAACGGTCTCGTTCATGTAACCGGCCAGCGTGGAGCGGTCCATGGCAAAGACGTCGATATTGCCGGCATCGAGCGAACTCTTAATGATGGGGTAGCCGCTAAAGGCCCTAAACTCGGGCTTGCAGCTAAAGCCGTTGTCCTTGATCATCTGCTCGATCAGGCCCTGCGTGGTTGCACCCTGGCTCACGCCAATGACTTTGCCGTCCAGGTCATCAATCGAGGTAAAGCCGGAACGCTTCTTGACCATGAGTCCCACGTAGTCGGTGCGGTACGGCGTCGAGAAATCCCAGCTCTTCTTGCGCTCGTCGGTGATGGTGTAGGTCGCCGCGACCACGTCGAGCTGGCCGTTATCGATCAGCGGGCCGCGCGTCTTGGGCGTTACGTCAGTAAACTCGACAAGCTCCTGGGCACGGGCCTCCTTGTAGCTCACGCCAAAGACGGCAGCGGCGATCTGGTAGCACAAATCGACCTCCATGCCCTCAAAGCGGCCCTTGGCGGTGTCGTAATAGCCGTAGCCAGGAACGTCCTTCTTAACGCCGGCATTCAGATGGCCACGCGACTTGATGGCCGCAAGCTTAGACCCCTTGTCGGAGTCCTCGCCGCCGGTGGAGTTGCCGCAACCGGTAAGCGCGGCCCCCGTCAGCGCGAGCATACCGGCGCCCGCCAGCTGCAAAAAGTGGCGGCGCGACACGGCCGCCCTCGTCATATCCGTCATGTCCATCACCGCGCCTAGTGCAGAATCTTGGACAGAAACTCGCGGCAGCGCGGGTTCTCGGGGTTATCGAAGAAGTGCTCGGGTGTGCCCTCCTCCAGGATGCGGCCGTCCTCCATAAAGATGACGCGGTCGGCCACCTGGCGCGCAAAGCCCATCTCGTGCGTCACGCAGATCATGGTGATATCCTCCTGCGCGAGCTCAATCATAACGTCCAGGACTTCCTGGACCATCTCGGGGTCGAGCGCCGAGGTCGGCTCGTCAAACAGGATGATGGGCTGCTTGGTGCACAGGGCACGGGCAATGGCGATGCGCTGCTGCTGACCGCCCGAGAGGTTCTGCGGATACTCGCCGGCCTTATGCGCCATGCCGACGCGCTTGAGCGCGGCGATGGCGATCTCGGTCGCTTCCTCCTTACTCTTCTTTTGCAGCTTGATGGGCGCGAGCGTCAGGTTGCCCAGCACCGTCATGTTGGGATATAGGTTGAACTGCTGAAACACCATGGAGCTGTACTTACGAGCCATCTCCAGATGATTCTTCTTGGTGAGCGGCGTACCGTCGATGATGACCTCGCCCGACGTGGGCTCCTCCAGATAATCGACGCAACGGATGAGCGTGGACTTGCCCGAGCCGGAAGGCCCGATCATTACGAGCTTCTCGCCGCGCTTGACGGTGAGGTTGATATCTTTGAGCACATGCAGGTCGCCAAAGTACTTGTTGAGATGCTTGATCTCGATCATGTCTGCCATGAATATCCCTTCCCTGCGCTTACACGAATTGCTCTATTTTACGGAAAGAACCACGTTTCCGCAGCCCACACTGCATTCCCGTAAAGAACCCGCAACCTTCCACCCACTCATTGGGGGCGCTCATTGGGGACAGGCTTAAATGAGTACCCGCTCATTGGGCACTCATTTAAGCCTGTCCCCAATGAGCGCCCAATGACCAGCCAAGGGAGGCGCCCTTCATCGGCCAACAAAAAGGGGGCGCGACCGCAATGGTCACGCCCCCTCAACACCAACTATGTACCGCTCGGCCCTACACGAGTTTGCCGCCGACAATCTTGGCAGCTGCAGGCTTATCGAAGTTGCCGCCGGTGGCCTTGCCGAGCGCCCCCATAACCTGGCCCATCTGCTTCTTGGACGTGGCGCCCAGCTCGGCGATGACCTTCTCGATCAGCGCCTCGAGCTCCTCGCCCGAAACCTGGGCGGGCAGCAGGCTCTCCAGAATCTTGACCTGCTCGGTTAGGTTGTCGGTACGATCTTGATCGGTACCGGCCTTGATGGACATCTCCAACGTCTCGCTTGTCTGCTTAATCAGACGCTTGATCATGCTGTTGACGTCTTCCTCGGTCACGTCGCGGCGCTCGTTGACCTCGATGTTCTTAACCTCGGTCTTGACCTGGCGAATGATAGACAGGCGAACCTTGTCCTTGGCCTTCATGGCGGCAATCATTTCCTGCTGCAGCTCTTCGTTGGTCATCTGCAAATCCTCCTCAATAACATGGGCGGCACTCGCACGAGCACCGCCCCTTGATTACTCAGTCGTCGACGAATCGTCGGTCGAGCTCTTGGTGACGCCCTTCAGGCTCACGTTATAGGGCACGTCCTTGGGCATGGGGTTGACGGTAATGTCGGCATCCTTCGTGTACTTCTCCAGCCACTCGTTGTATGCCGTGCCCGATGCCTGGGTCTTCACCACATTGGAAACGTACTTCTTAATAGCCTTGGGCACCTGATTGATGTCATCGACCTGGCCATCGACATGAAAGTAGTCGGTGCACTTGATGATGTGGTAGCCATACGTCGACTCGACCACGTCGCTCACATCGCCCTTGTTAAGGCCCTCGAGCGCCGTCTGGTAGCTCTCGACAAAGGTGGTGAGCTTATCCCAGCCCACGTCACCCTTCTTCTCCTTGGAACCGGTGTCGTCGGAATACTGCTTCACGGCATCCTCAAAGCTCAGCTCGCCAGAGTTGATCTTATCCAGGCACTCCTGCGCCTTGGCCTTGGCGGCGGCCTTGTCCTCGTCCGAAGCGTCGGAATCGACCTTGATCAGGATGTTCGACGAGCGGCGGGCATCGTTGTAGTTAGACAGGTTCTCGTTAATGTAATCGACAATCTCGCTGTCCTTGGGCTTGCTGGTGGGAGCAACGGCATCCTTAAGCTTCTGCTGCGCCAGGCTCTCCTTGAGCGAGTCCTTGTAGGTGTCCTCGGTATAGCCGTAGGTCTTAAGGGTCTCCTTAAAGGTCTTGGCGCCGCCCGCGCTCTTGCAGGCGTCCTTCCAAGCCTTCTCTACTTCCTCGTCCGAAACCGTCACGCCGTTCTCCTTCTGCGCCTGCTGGAGCAGAATCTGCTGCGTATAGGAATCGATGAGCTGTTTGCGGTACTTCTTGGGCGTCAGGTCGTTATTGACCAGGTACTGCGCCCAATCCTTGTCCTTGGTGTAGCCATAGGACGTGCGCATGCTCATGATCTGCTTGGTTACGGTGTCCTCGGTGAGGTTGGTGCCGTTGATAGTAGCAGCCACGCCGCCGGTCAGTTTGTAACCCGAGTTATTGTTCTCGGTCTGCGACATCAAACCGGAGCACGCCATGGCCGAGACGGAAAGCAGCATTGCCAGCACGCCGATAACCACCAGAACGATCTTGACGGTCTTGGACACATAGGTCTTGCGCTGCTTCTTGCGAGAGCTGGAGGCGGCGCGGGTCCGTTGCTCGGACGTCGGCGCGACCCCGGGGTTCTTTTTCTTGTTTGCCATAGTTGGCCTTTCGCATCACGAATCGAACAAACGTCATTGTGTCACAACGCAGCCCCAGCGGCATACCTGGTGCATGGGGGACAGGTTAATCTGCACCATTTTGGTGCAAAGGTGCCAGTCTTAGAAGTGGCGGCGGATGGCGTCCACCATGCCCTGGGACGAAGTCTGACCGAGCACGTCGGCTGCGGCGTCGGCATCCATAAAGATATTCATAAGCGCTTGCAGGGCCTCGACCTGGCCGCCCGGCTCGGCAATACCCAGATTGATGATGATCTGCGCCGGCACGGGGGCACCCATGCCCGCCATAGCATTGAACGTCACGGGCGCGGAGGGCTTCATCACCGCGATATAGGGCTTAGCCACAAACCCCGGATCGGTATGCGGAATGGCAATATTGGCCGCCGGCATGGCGAGGCCCGTGGGATAGATGTCCTCGCGCGTACGGACGGCATCGAGCCAACCGGACGCAATGTAGCCGCGCGGAGCAAGCTCGCCCTCGAGTCGCGCAAACACCTCATCCGGCGTCGCGCACTCCCAATCAAAAAACACCAGCTCAGGCGCGAATAGCATCTCGGCGTTATCCGCCATACCGTCCTCCAAAGTTGCATGAGGTTCACAATGCCCCATATGATAGCGAAACCAGACAGGCAAGGTTAGCCGAGGATCCCAATCATCTCGAGTGCGCGGGCAGGCGTCAAGCACACCTCGGGCATCGCCTCCAGCATGCGCCGGTCGCTCGTGACCACGTAGTCAACATCTGCCGTCTCGCCCGAAGCGATGATAAGGTTGTCTTCAAGATCCGGCATGCGCTTGCCAAGCATGCGCGCCATCTCGCACTCTGCCAACGAAAGCGGAGAGGCAGTTGCCACCTGCATCATGTGCTCGATGCAGGCCCATGACGCCGAGGCAAACGAAACGTTAATCCCATTCGCATTCCGCCGGGCCAGACGCCGAGGCAGGATATAGAACACATCCTTTGCCGTCGTGGGCGTGTACAGAAGGTCAATCTTTCCCGCCTCGGCCAGTTCAACTAATCTCTTCGCTTCGTCGAACGCCCCCTCTTGCAGGTAATAATCGAGCCAAACGTTCGTATCTACCAAGAGATGCTTTGCCTCGATCATCGACAATTCGCCTCAATATCGGCAATCATCGTGTCATACATATCATCTCGTACGGCATCCCAGTCTTCCGCAGATGATCCAACTGGCGCAAAATCCGAAGCACTTAGCCCCAGCGATGAAAAAGCTAGGCCACACCCCTGCTCAGCCAGGCTCTCCGCGCGGGGCGCCTCGCGCTTATCCGTCACCATAAATCCCGGCAACGCTTGATGCTCGACAAGATAGGCCCAAAGCGCACGAACGGCATCGCTCGGCCCCAATCCATTGCGTGTCAGGACCGCATCGCCACCAGCCTTGAGCATAGGATCGATTCGTGTGTTGAGCTGCACCGTTGCTGCACCCATAGCGACTCCTCTCTACTTGCTAGCAGTATAGCAAACATAAAAGGCCACGCAAAAGGGCCCCGCCCACACACGGACGAGGCCCTATCGGATTTCTTGGAATGGGAATGGTGCCCGTCACGTTATCCAGAGCCCAAAATCAAAGAGGTATTAAGCTGATTGGGGCACATGTGATTCCATATGCCCCAATCAGCTTTTTGATAGTTTACATTGCAATGAAAACCAGGCGAATCCTTTTACGCACGAAGGCGCGCCGGATCAATTGCCACCTTGCCGCTCTCCAGCACGTGGACGCGGCCGTCAGCGAGCATCTGCACGACCTCGGGATACAGCACGTGCTCGATCGCATGGATGTGCTCCTCGAGTGTGTCGACGTCCCAGCCTTCCTCAACGGCCAGCGCGCGCTGGGCAATGATGGGGCCGTTGTCGTAGATCTCGTTGGCAAAATGCACGGTCACACCGGTCACCTTGACGCCGCGCGTAAAGGCATCGTCGATCGCATGCGCACCGGTAAAGCTCGGCAGCAGCGCCGGATGCAGATTGACAACGCGGTTGGGGAACGCCGCCAGCAGCGGCGTATGCACCATGCGCATGTAGCCAGCCATGACCACATACTCGCAGCCGCGCTCGAGAAGCTCGTGCGCAATAATCTCGTCGGCGGCGATAGGGTCGGCGTAGACATCCTTGGAGAGCGTCAGCGTCTGGATACCCGCACGCTCTGCACGCTGCAGGCCCTTGGCCGAAGGACGGCTCGACACCACGAGCTCGATCGAAGCATTGAGCTTGCCGGCGGCGATCAGGTCGATCAACGCCTGTAGGTTGGTGCCCGAACCGCTGATGAGCACGCCGATCTTGAGCGGCTCGGTGGTATCGGTGCCGGTCGGACGGGTATAGGGCGCAAAACCCAGGCCCTCGGCGGCAGCCGTCTGCTCGTTAGCGCTCATCGGAGTACACGACCTTACCGGAGCCCTCGACGCATTCGCCCACGCGGAACGGCTTCTCGCCCAGCGCGACCAGGGCATCGGTTACCGCGGCCTCATCTTCGGGAGCGACAATCAGGCACAGGCCGACGCCCATGTTGAAGGTCTTGCATGCCTCGTTGGGCGTAAGCTCGGCCTGGCGCGAAACATAGGTGATGACGGGCGGAATGTCCCAGCCCATCTCGGCGCCATTGCGGGTGACCACGGCGTCGACGTCGTCGGCCAACGCACGGTTAAGGTTCTCGGTGATGCCACCGCCGGTGATATGGGCGATGGCGTGCACCGGAGCGCCGCCGCGGAGCAGCTCAAGAATCGGCTTGACGTAGATGCGCGTGGGGGCCAGCAGAGCGTCTGCCAGTGATGCGCCGCCGAGCTCCTCGAGCGGACGGCTCAGCTCCTCGGCCTTAGCGGCGGCCTCGGGCGTACCCGGCTTGATGCCGTCAACGCCGATGACCTTACGCACGAGCGAGTAGCCGTTGGAGTGCACGCCGGTGGAGGGAAGGCCCAGAATCACGTCGCCGGGGCGGACGTTGGCGGGGTCGAGCATCTTGGGACGGTCGACGACACCCACGGTAAAGCCGGCGAGGTCGTAGTCGGCGGGAGCCATGACGCCCGGGTGCTCGGCCATCTCGCCGCCCACGAGCGCGCAGCCCGCGAGCTTGCAGCCGTCTGCCACACCCTTGATGATCTTTGCCATGTGCTCGGCCTCGATGTGGCCGATGGCAACATAGTCCAAAAAGAAGAGCGGCTCGGCGCCCGAAGCCAAAATGTCGTTAACGCACATGGCGACCAGGTCCTGGCCCACCGTCTCGTGACGGTCCATGATCTGGGCGAGGACGAGTTTGGTGCCCACGCCGTCGGTACCGCTGATCAGGATCGGGTCTTCCATATCCTTAAGCGCGGCGGCCGAGAACAGGCCGCCAAAGCCACCGATGCCGCCGATAACCTCGGGACGGTTGGTATCCTTAACCATTTGCTTAATAGCGTCGACGGCGCGGCCGCCCTCGGCGGTATCGACGCCGGCATCCTCATACGTCACATGCTTGCTGTCGCTCATCTGAGCCTTCCTCTCCCACTACCGTTTGACACACAGACGCCAAACAGTGCCCATAGTTGCCCTCAAGTTGGCGCACACGGTAACAACGCGCGCCGTCATATCAACAAAACAGCAGATAAAACCTGCCAAAATAAACCTGTCCCTAAATGGCAGGTTCTAGGCCTCGCCGTGCTTCTCTTCCCAGCTGCGGTCATCGTATTTCTCGACCACGGCGTCGTCGCCAAAGTGCAGCGGCTTATCCAGGTTGCGGGGCTTAAAGCCCTCCATAAACTTGTCGCGGCCAAAGCTCTCGGGAATCGCCACGGGATAACGGCCGGTAAAGCACGCATCGCAGTAGCCGCCCTTGGGCATGACCTTCAGCAGGCCCTCGACCGAAAGGAAGGCCAGCGAATCGGCGCCAATGTACTCGCAGATCTCATCGACCGTCTTGTTAGCGCTGATGAGCTGCGACTGCACGTCGGTATCGATGCCGTAGAAGCACGGCCAGATGACCTCGGGCGAGTTGATGCGGATGTGAATCTCCTTGGCGCCGGCGTTGCGCAGCATCTTGACGAGCTGCACCATGGTGGTGCCGCGAACGATGGAGTCGTCGATGACGACCAGGCGCTTGCCCTCGATATTGTCGCGCAGTGGATTGAGCTTCATGCGCACGCCCATGGCACGCAGCTCCTGCGTGGGCTCGATAAACGTACGGCCCACATAGCGATTCTTGATGAGGCCCTCGCCAAAGGGAATGCCGCTCTCGCGCGAATAACCCTCCGCAGGCGGCAGACCGGAGTCGGGCACGCCGATGACCAGGTCGGCATCGACGGGCTCCTCGTGTGCCAGCTGACGACCCATGTCGTAACGGCAGGCGTAGACGCTCTTGCCATTCATGATGGAATCGGGGCGGGCAAAGTAGACCTGCTCAAAGATGCAGTTAGCGGGCTCTTCGGCAGCGGGCACACCCTGCTCGGATACCAGGCCCTCGGCACTGATGCGCAAGATCTCGCCGGGACGGACATCACGGACATACTCGGCACCCACGATATCGAGTGCACATGTCTCGGAGGCAACGACCCAGCCGCCAGCGCGCGTGACATGAGCGGCAGCGTCGACCGTCGCGGCGTCGTCTTGCGACGGTAGCTGCGAAACGGATGCGGCGTCGGCCTGGTCCAGGCCCTCGTCCACGAGCTTGCCCAGCACCAGCGGACGAATGCCATGCGGGTCGCGGAAAGCGTAGAGTGCCTGCTCGTTGATGAGCGTCATGGCGTAGCCGCCGCGCACGAGCTCCATGGTCTTGCGAATGCCCTCGCGCAGGTGGCCCGTACGCTGGGTAAAGTAGCCAATGAGCTTGGTCGCGACCTCGGAATCCGAATTGGAGAGGAACGGCACGCCGAGCTCGATCAGCTGGCGGCGCAGCTCGTCAGTGTTAACCAGGGTGCCGTTGTGCGCAAGCGCGATGATGACGCTGTTGATGGTGGAAAGATGCGGCTGCGAGGCTTCCCAGCTCTTGGCGCCGGCGGTGCCATAGCGCACGTGGCCCACAGCCAACTGGCCGGAGAGCGTCGACAGATCGGCGTTGGAGAACACGCGATCGAGCAGTCCCAGGTCTTTGCGAACCATAACCGTGCCGCCATCGCCCACGGCGATTCCCGCCGATTCCTGGCCGCGATGCTGCAGCGCACGCAGACCAAAGTACGTCAGTCGAGCCACGTCGCGATCGGGTGCCCACACACCAAAGATGCCGCATTCCTCATGCAGCTGGTCGGAGTCCGGATCATACGTCGACATGGTCGTCACCCGTCCCGTAGCACGCTCGGCCGCGCGGATGGTTTCTTGAGACATGGCATCCCCTCAGATCCTCGTTATTTGGCGTTACCTGCCCTATTATACGCACGGCAAGACAAGCACTCCCGCGCATGAACAGCGGTTTTTAAAAGCCCACCGAGCTTATAATCCGTTTTGCGGCCAAACATTTTCTCGGGCAACCCGCCCTCGGGGCCAACGGTCCCGTATGTTTCCGTCGCGACGCGTCTCGCCCACCGTTAGGGCTTACATTGCTGCAATTGGGCCATTCGTCCTGTCTTTTAGCAGGTCGGCGGCGTATCCTTGTAACCTACAACAAAACGAGAAAGGTTCCGTATGGATCGAAACGAACTCGACCCCAGCGTCCCCAGCGCCACGGAGGTCAAGAAGATTCCCCTCATCATTAAGGTGTACGCCGTCCTGTGCATCCTGTCCGGCGTAGGCACGCTCCCTTCGGTCGGCGCTTTTATGTGGCAGGTCATCACCGCGCTCATCAACGGCAACGCCGCCGCCAAGCTCGGCGACAACACGCTCGTCGCGGTCGGCCTTATCGTCGCCGGCATCATGCTCTCGGCGGCGAGCGCGGTCATCTTGATCATCTTTGGCCTGGACCTCATCAAGAACCAGCGCCGCAACGCCGCGCGCCTGTCCTATATCCTTATCGCACTTACCGTCGTTGAGCTTTTGGTCGACGTGATGCTCCAGGGTATCGGGCCGTTCTTGCTGCGCCCCGCCATCCAGCTCGGCATCCTCGTCGCGCTTTCGGCCACTGTTGACCCAACGCTTCGTCAGGAGCGCGAACTGCAGCGCCGCCTGCAGGAGATGCTCGATCGCGACGCCGCCGCCGAGGGCATGCTCGGCCGCGATGAGACCGGCGAGGGCTACATTAAGCTCAACTACTTCAACCTGTTCTGGGTATTCTTTGTCTGCTGCGTGCTCGGCCTGATCCTGGAGGACATCTGGCACATGACGGTCGACGATCCAGGCGTCTACCAGAACCGCGCCGGCATGCTATTTGGCCCCTTCAGCCCCATCTACGGATTTGGCGCCGTACTCATGACCATGGTGCTCAACCGCTTCTACAAAAAGAACCCCATCATTATCTTTTTGGTGAGCGCCCTGCTTGGCGCAAGCTTTGAGGTCTTTGTGGGCTGGTTTATGCAGACCTCGTTCGGTGTGGTCTCGTGGAGCTACTCGCATATGAAGCTCTTTGGCATGCCCGATCCGCTCGCCGTGCTTACGGGCGGTCGCACTTGCACGGGCTTCGCCTGCCTGTGGGGTCTGGGCGGACTCATCTGGATCAAGCTGCTGCTGCCCAGATTGCTCAAGCTCATTAACATGATTCCCTGGAAGAGTCGCTACTCAGCCACCGTCATCTTTACCATCATCATGCTGGTCGACGGCGTCATGACGCTGCAATCGCTCGACTACTGGTACCAGCGTGTCAACGGCACGGCCAGCGATATTCCCGTTGCGCAGTTCTACGGAAAGTTCTTCGATAACGAGTATATGGAAAATCGCTTCCAGAGCATGACCATGAGCCCCAAGGACGCCACGCGCGTGTAGCGAGCGCCGGCACAAAACAGCCCCAACACACCAAAGCCCGCTGGCAGATCTACCTGAACTGCCAGCGGGCTTTTGCTATAGATGTACACGGGTTGCCGGCTAGGCGTTACGCTTCGCGCTCGACCTCGCTCACGCACTCGTTCTTGATAGTGCCGACGAGCGCCTGCAGGGCATCGACCACATGCGGGCGAATGTCTCCGCCAATGAGCACGAGCATGATGTCGTCGCCCACGGCAAGCTCGCCGCTCGCCAGCCACACGCGAACGTAGCCGATGCCCGGCATCGCGCGCGTCTGCTCGATAGCGGCCTGGACCTTGTCGGCATCGTAATCAAACACCATACCGCCCACCTTGTGCCCGGGCGCCACGCCGTCGGTTTCGATTCCACGCGCCTCGGACTTGGGTGTCGCACGCACCACGCCGTTATGCATCAGGTACATGCCACACGCCGGCACCGAAGCGTCGGCCTTGGCTTCGCGCAGCCACGCATCGACCGAAGGCATCAATTTGCCACTTTCAAGCATCGCTTCCCTTTTTTCCGTCGTCGAGTAGCTAATTTGGGACGGGGCTCTTTTAGCTAGCCCGGGTATGCAGAATGATTTTGCTGGGTTAGGTGACGGGGGTAGCTAAAAGAGCCCCGTCCCAAATTAGCTACTCTCGAACCGCTTATTCCTCGACCGGTGTGAGCACCATGACGGCGCGCGTATTGCTAAATGACAGTGAGCGGCAGGTCACAAGCGTTACAACCTTAGTTGCCGAGGCAGCACGATCGGTGGCATCGCTCGCCACGGCCGAGGCGCCATCGAGCATCTCGGACAGATAATTCGTCAGCCCGTCGTCGCCCTCAAAGTTGGTCGCGCGCGCCTTGGCATACGTATCCTCAACCACCTTGGTCGCCATCGGTCTCAGCTTATACGTGCCATCGCGCGTGATGTAGTACACGTACTCGATGCTGTCGAACGTCGCCTGGTCGGTGGTGTCCGAGATCACATTAAACATCGATCCGTCGTTCATATGGTGGCCATAGATTGTCGTCTGCTGGTCCACCATACCCGGCGCGACATCTTCGAAGTCCAAGAAAATCGCACCCGATGCATTGGACGTACCGTCAAACAGCGTGTTGAGGTATTTAGAGTTGTCCTTGGCCTGCACCACGGGATAGTTGATGTTGGTATCCGGCACATAAATCCATCCCACGATCTCGGGATTTGCCTTATCAAGAGCGTCAAAATCGACAATCGGCACGCCGCTCGCATCCTTATCGCTCACGTACTGCTTCTCGATCTTTTGGTACGAATCGCTCGCCTGCTTGTAGCCAATCTGTGCATTGATAAAGATGGCGGCAGCGGCAACGATCAGACCGATGCCCACGATGATGAGCAGAATGGGGATGATGGAGCGGCGCTTCTTACGCGGCGGCTCGGTGTAGCTGGACGGAGCGCCGCTCGGTTGCCTCGTCGACCGGGCCTGCTTCTTTGCCGTGCCATATGACGAGGGGCGAAACGCAGCCGGCGTATCCTGACGGCGATGGGACGTCGGCGTTACGGGGCGCGGCGCACGAGCCTGTTGAGGAGAAGATGCCCGACCCTGCTGCATGGAGCGGGCCGATCCCGACTTGGATGGATCGGGGATCTGAGAAGCCGAGAAACGTTTTCCCTGATAATCGGACATGGCTCTCCTTATACTGCGATGAAACGGCGGAACGCTTAGGCGTCAGCCATCTCCTGCTTCATCTTCTCGATAATTGCGCGATACTCGGGATCGCAAGCACCCAGAATCTGTGTGGCGTAGATGGCAGCGTTCTTGGCGCCGTTGATGGCAACGCATGCCACAGGCACGCCCGAAGGCATCTGCACCATCGACAGCAGCGAATCCATGCCGCCCAGATCACTCGTCTTCATAGGCACGCCGATAACCGGCAGCGGCGTAAAGGCAGCCACGACACCGCCCAGGTGCGCGGCCTTGCCGGCTGCGGCGATAATCACCTTGATGCCACGGTCGGCGGCAGTCGAAGCCCACTCGTGGACCTTCGCCGGCGTACGGTGCGCGCTGGCAATCACGAGCTCATAGGGCACACCGAGCGCCTCGAGCTCGGCGGTGCAGCCTTCCATAACGCCCAGATCGGACTTGGAACCCATGATGATCCCGACAACCGGCTTTTGATCTGCCATAAACAAAGACCTCCTGTTGAGAGCGGTGACGCGGCCAATCCGCGACCCTTAACTACTGAGAGTAGTATAGCTGCTCCCGTCCCTGCGGTCTTTGTGGCGCTTCGCGGGCGGGCCAGGCTTTATCTTCACTCCGGTTGCTTCGCAAAGTCGTTCAGATAAAGACTGGCC